>VFQR01000642.1_pt1 | contig 41384 bp, 34 predicted proteins | sample 3512321 | NCBI WGS metagenome assembly VFQR01 (sample SAMN10412374, study PRJNA504923) | tailings metagenome | isolation source: Relicate 3 Philex TSF1 revegetated site | place: Philippines: Tuba, Benguet | collected 2017-08-29 | reverse complement strand
TGGGTAGATTGGCATGATTTATATTTGCACTTAACTTAAAGGAAAGCTTTTAGGTGAACCACAGTCAATGTCAAACTTGATAGTCAGTTTTGACCCTGGTGCTTCCTTCAGTAGACCGAAAACTTTTGCGATCGCTGTGTGATGAACACCCGTCTAAGTGGAATTTTGTTTAAACTTAGTGATTTTAAGTACCAGTTTTGAATGACTTAGTGGATCTGGTAACATAAATAAAGCTAATAAGTCAGCCAAGTATAAGAGCAAATCTCGCACCAGAATATGATTATGCTGTGATTGCAGAGAATTTTGTCAAAGAGTTGGGTGAGAATCGAGCTAGAGGAATATCTGGTTTGACTATGACCAAAGAAAGGCAGAGGGCAGGTGCGATTCGTTGTGAGTGAATCACGGTAACCAGTCCGTAAATAACCTCACCAACCTGGCAGCAGATTACTGCCAATAAAGGTTGAACTCTCGGACGGATGCGGGTGCAAGCCCCGCCCAACAGACTCAGTTGTGACTCCCGACCTACCCACACCGACCAGACTCGGTTCCTGGAGAGTGAAGCTGGGAATAGGACGCAATCAGACATCCGTTGTGGGATGACACTGGCGTTAATGGGGTGTTCTTATGGTGAAAATAGAACCTAGAAAAACAACCTACTGCCATACGGGGCGCAACAACCGGAGCTACGGCTTCCGACCAGGACGGTCAGCGCACGACGCACAAAAGTACCTGTTCCTAAATCTAAGCTCCAATGTACACGGAATAGAAAAACGAGTCATCGAACTTGATATCGAAAAATGCTTCGATAGGATAAACCACTCAGCCATTATGGAAAGACTCATCGCACCCGCGAGCATAAAACTTGGAATCTTCCGATGTCTCAAAGCAGGAGTCAATCCAGAGTTTCCTGAACAAGGAACCCCGCAAGGGGGAGTGGTAAGTCCCTTATTAGCTAATATTGCGCTCAACGGAATAGAAAATATACACCCATCTGTTCGCTATGCGGATGATATGGTGATATTACTTAAACCCGAAGATAACGCTGACACGATACTTGGCAAAATCAGCCAGTTCCTTGCAGAACGAGGAATGAACGTAAGTAAAAAGAAAACCAAGCTGACCGCTTCGACTTCGGGTTTTAATTTCCTCGGCTGGCACTTCAGGGTGCAAAGCAACGGAAAGTTTAGATGTATCCCTTCAGTGGACAACTTCAAAGCATTCCGTAAGAAAGTAAAACACATAGTCAACAACTCGAATTATGGAGCCACAGTCAAAGCTGAGAAATTAGCACCTGTGGTTAGGGGATGGAGGAACTACCATCGCTACTGCAAGATGGAAGGTGCATGAATTGATGTACCGGACTTGCAGTGTCGTGTTTTTCGATGAGTGTGACAAGGTGCAATCGAACCTAGACGCGACATTTTTACCTGCTATCAAATTAATTGAGAGAGGAAGTAATGGATTTCTCGATCAAGTAGTAACATGGACGCGAACCACCAAACTACGTAATTCTAGAAACGATTTACGGCAGCTTACTTTTGGACAATTCAATCATGCTTTGCAAAATGCCGATACGCTTGTTGATAATATTTGCACCCAATTGCAACTATCTCCTGATGAAAGCGAGTGGCTGGCTGAGAAATTCTTTACCTGTTCGTCCCTAGCTAGGGATTTTGTATTAGAAATTGCCGAAGCTGAGGGCGTAGATACTGAATCATCTACCTTTATTCTTGATAAAAACCCGATTTATCAGGAATTAGCTGATTTCTTGCTAGGCGATTGGAAAAACTCCTGGCTTGCTGAGTATGCAATGAGACTAAAGAGTGAAAACTACCAAGAACAGCAGGAAACAATTGCCAAAATACAAACAGAACTCACTAACAAAGGCTGGTTGAAGGCAATTAAAGATAAGTGGGGATTTTGTAGCAAGTTTGCATTATTCCTCAAATTAGTCCTTTTTGTGTCATTTTTTCAACAGTCAATCAAAACTGCATACGGGCTTGAGCAGCAAGTAGATGGAGCTGAAGAAATCGTTTTCTTTAATCGCATTCCACGGGACTTTTACGGGTTGATACCGGGACTAGCATCTGGTTTGGTTTGCGGGTTCAAGCTGGAACGGCAAGAGAATCAATTAACACTTTGGTACTTCCAAGCACTGGGACAAGGGCGCTGGCTGTTGGAGAATTTTTCCCATGTCTTTGCTGATGAAGGTACTCAAGGAGCGCACGCTTTGTTACTAAGTGGTACAAGTTGGGCTGGGCAAAGTCCGATTTACCATCTGGAATGGTATGTCAATAGTTACGAGCAAGTGGATTTTGTTTACGATGCCATCAAGAGCATTGATACTAGCTCCTATTGGAAAGAACGGGTGGCGGCTTTGACTTCGCGATCGCCACTGGAGGAAATTGATGAATCTTTGATTTCTCGCAGTAACGTTGAAAATTTTGCTGATACTAATCGAGCAATTTTAATTGCCCCAATTGCTGCTATTGGGCGGGGTAAGAATATGTTAAACAAGGAAGGACTAAGTGCATTTGGTGGAGCATACTTTTTAGTTCGTCCGCATCCCGCACCCGATGACCTCGATTATAAATTTCGATTGGCATTGTGGAGAGAAAGAAAAGCAATAGCAGAAGAGAGGGAAGGAAACTTCATTGATGCTTGCGACTCTTGGCGTAGCGAAGGCTATGGCATCTTTCTCAAAAGTCTTGACACCATCTTGCAGTATTCTCACAAGGGACTATCCAAAGAAGTACGCGAAGGACTGATTTGGAGTTTGATGGTGCTTACCTGGCAGGCGATCGCCCGGACAATTCGTGGTAATCAGCCGACTTTAATTCGTTTCATCGATGCAGCCCAAGTACCTTCCTGTAGCAGTGCGTATGGACAAAAGCGGCGTTACTGCTAAGGCTTACGGATGTGATGAATGGTTAGATTTTTACCTATTTCAAATAAAAATGGCATCAGGAGCATTTGAAAGCATCGAATTTAATAAGAAGAAAGTCCAAAACTGGGTGTTCAACAACTTATTCCAAGAAACGAAACAACCAACAATCTATTGCTTTGATGCTGATAACCTTCGCTCTCATGGTTTGCTATTTCTCCAGAAAAAATTATGGCGCAAGCACTTCCTTGCTTTTGACACTTCAGAAAATCCCAAAAATGAAGATATTACTTTTATCCCTACTTCAAAATATCCCCACATACGTATAGCTAATATCATTGCACCTAATACAACAGAAGTTCCCATTTATCGTGCTTGTGATGAAGATGGGAACCTTGAAGGACATACCGCAGGTGTCTTTTACCCTTCATCAAAAGGTTCTGAGTGTGGTTACTATTATTTAAGCAACCAACGTCCTGAATCTCGTAGCGGTGGCATTCTCCAAGAAAGTAAATTGCCACTAGCAATAACTAAAAACGACAAGACAGGGAAACCTAAAAAACCAAAACCCCAAGCCCAAGGCTATAATCCCCGTGGCGTTATTCTAAGCTTGACACTTCAAGAAGCAGACTGCTTTAGTGATTGGGCAACGTTTGTTCAGTGTCAGCGACTTTATGGGATGATTCAGTATCTTGACGCTACAATTTTTCCCGAAGTACTCCACCGTGCGGTTGGACTTGGTGCCTATCGACCAATTCAAGCTATTCGCGAGCCATAGTCGTGAAATATCTTTGTTAAGCCCACAGCATCATCATAAATTTAGCAACACTGAAACAGGTGGCATACTGTTCTTTGTTGCTAAACATTACTAAAATTGACCAATACAGCGATCGCTGTCGTCTGCCCTTGCCATTTCACATATCGCGTCTACGATTCTCTTAGCTTCCACCTTCCACCTGAAGCCGACTGCGCCACGGCGCTGTGCTGATAACACAGATTATTGAGGGGCAGTACCTCGCTCTTTGTGGATTACTCAATTGCGATCGCCCTGCGGCTTGAGAGCATCACCTACAGTGGGCGGAACGCCATCGCCTACTTATCCAACTCAAAATGTCGTACCATCCGCCAAATATGATTCTGCAATTGTTGGATACACCAAATCGCGCATTCCCTCGAAGAAAGAGCGATCGCCAAGAGCCTTCAAAACATAAGGCATAAAAAACAGCCGACTCGCGTTTTTAGTGCAAGCGTGAGGAGCATTATCAAGAGCAGGATTAACCGCTTGGTTCGCTTCATAATCCATTAAAAATTTAATTAACTTTCCAGCATCTGATTTCTACGTATGCGAAGTTCTACAACATCACTGGATTTCATCTAAAAACTTTTATCGGTATAAATAAGTGATTATTATTACCATTTTACTCGGAGGGACAAAAAAGGGAGTAAGTAGGGAGTAAATGGGGTAAAATTCCCACTCATTCCCCTTAAAAGTGGACAATTATCTCTACAAATAAAAATTATTATTTTCTCCAGCAAAAGAATTGTCCATATTTTTGGTGATGATTGGGGTAAAGTAGGGGAAGAATGGGAGGAAGCGAACACCTGTCTATAATTCCAGCCCTCGCGCTCAAACCCCCACTGTACAAGACTTCCCGTGTTTGCTATACTTGAAGTATACCGTAGTCGCCTTCTGGGTAGCGAGCAATGGCGGCGTATTACATTTCTTCATATAAATCCTAGTTTTTCGCGCCGCCAAGCTCGCCAAAGTGGGTTCCTCCCCCTTTGGAAACCCCCAAAACTCGATAATAAAACAGTGGATTTATATCACCGAACCGCCTCACAATCGATGCCTCTGGCTTCTAGCAGTGGGGCTGCTTACCAATATTAAGCGTGATGATTATGAATTGCTGAGAAGTTTATCAATTTACCGTAGATTCAAAGACTTCTTTGAAAAACCTCATTTATATAGATGAATAGTAAGACCACTATAGCCAAAAAAGTTTTTCAAGCTGGACGCAAGTCAAAACCCAAACCAAAACGCACTTCACTTGTCAGCCTCAGACTAACCGAATCAGAAAAAGAAGATTGGGAAGCCAAAGCCGAAGCTGCTGGTATGGGGAAAAATCTCTCCAAATTTATCCGCTACTGTGTTGAGCGAGATCGCATCTACATTACTCCCCCAGTACCCGCCATCAACGAAGCGACATACGTAGAACTGGGTCGAATTGGCAATAACATCAACCAAATTGCCTATGCCATCAACCGATCTGTGAAAATGGGAGAGGCGATCGCAGTTGACCCTCGCCCTGAAATTGAAGTTCTCAAACCATTACTGTTGGAAATAAAGCAGATATTACTGGGAATGCCGGAAAACCCTGAACTACCCTCATCAGAACAATCTGCACCTGCGGCTAACCAACCCGAACAACCGGAACAACCCGACCAAGTAGTTGCTTTCCCCCTGGAGAAGAAGTGATTGGCAACATCACCAAGGGAAATGGCTTTTACGGTTGTGTAGCCTACGTCCTCGGCAAAACTTCGGCGCGGCTGATCAATACTAATATGGCAGGAGAAACACCCGCCCAACTTGCTTGGGAGTTTCGCTCCTTTGCCAATAAAAACCCCAGAGTCCAAAAACCTGTACTGCACCTATCGTTTAGTCCGGCCCCCGGTGATAGAAGCCTGGACGAGTGGGAATTATGCCAAATAGCGGAAGATTTACGAGAGGGGTTGAAACTGTCGAACAACCAATTTATTTTGGTGCAGCATAACGATGCCGAATTTGACGGGCAAGTTCGACCCCACGCACATATGGTAATTAACCGGGTATCCTACGATGGCGAGTGCAATGACGATTATTTAGATTATTACCGTACAGAAAAAATCTTGCGTCAAATAGAAAAAAATTACGATTTAATTATTCAACCGTCCAGTTGGGAAGTAGATAAGAAAAAGGCTTACCCTAAACACGTACAACAAGCTGAAGAATCTGTAACCCAAAATATAGTTGAACGGTTGCAAAAGCAGATTGAACAAGCCGCAGTAGATAATCCTGCAATGCCAGTATTTGTAGCCCGATTGTTAAAAGAAAATATCCAAGTCGATTGCAAGTTTACCCGTACTGGTAAGCTCAAGGGAATAAGCTACTGCTTGGATGGACAGCCGTTCAAGGGAGGGGATTTGGGTAAATTATATACTCATGTTGGCATCCGGGAACATTTAAAAGTTAGCTATCAAGAAGAATATCGATATCCAATTGAGTCGCTAATTGAAAGTTACAAACGCGGGCGAACAATTGACGAGAAGCGGATTAATTATCTGGAAAGTTGGATTGAGTGGAATTTTAAACAAGATTCTTCATCGGATGGAGCATCTGAAGAAACAGCAACTATCGAAGTATTAAGTACACAAGATAATTCTACAGCCAACTTGGAGCCAGCACTTGAAGAAGTTCCCACAATAGCAAATGAACCGTTCACTAAAAAACAAACTGTGGTAGTGTCGCCACCCTCATCTAACACAACAGTTGAAACGACGCAAAACCAAGAATTTAATGAATTACTAGCACTTATAACTGTTACGGACGATAACAAAATTCTTCTTGGCGTTGCAGCAGAACCATCCGCACTACCACAGGATAAACCAACTGAGCAACAGCCCGATATCCCAGAACAAATTGCTCGGATGCGAGAAATTGCCCCCATCGTTGCGGAATATCTCTTAGTACTTAATAGTACAGCATTTAAAGGTAATAGATACTCGGCGACAATTGAAAATAACCAACTAACCCTGATACGTAACAGTGATGGTATTCAGGTGATGAAAGCTTCCTATACCTCAGAGGAATGGCAACCCGTAGAACCACCACAACTAGGTGATGAAGATATAACACAGTTACAAAAACTCATACCTGTAATTCAACAATTGAAAAATAAACATCAGGAAGTCTCTTTACCAGAGATATAGGAATCCTACTTGAATCTTGCTAAGTATTCTGAGAAAGAAACCTTTGTATTGCAAGCTTACAGTCACCTTGGTTTTTCCCAAATCAAATAGGAGTTTTCTAGAACTGGACTATATATTGAAACAATCCTGAATGCTAATTTTTTTATTCAACAAATAGAGCCAAAAATCACAATATAAATCCGCTATTATTTGTGTATCATGTATTATCTATTTACTTCAGTGGTATGCTTTTAAAAGCAGTAAAATTGGTGTGATTTATTAAGAATGATTCCTGAGTTTGATGAAAACGGTAATCTACCACCAGGGGTACATTTTGGCGATTGGAAAGAGTTTAAAGAGAGGTTTGGGTACACACCTAAAAGAGCCAAAATGATTTCAGGTTTAGAAGAGTTAATGAAACAACTAAAAGCAGCAGAATGCCGTACAATTTACATCAATGGCAGTTTTGTGACAAATAAAATAGACCCAGGAGATTTTGATTGTTGCTGGGACAGAGACGATGTAAATATAGATTACCTCAGACAAAATGCACCACTAATATTAAAATATTATGACAGTGCAGCACAGAAAGCTAAGTATAAAGGGGAAATTTATCCATCCGACCAACCCGTGGATGAGTCTACAATATCAATAGAGTTTTTTCAGCGCGATAGACAACAAAATCGTAAGGGTATTGTAGCTATTAACTTATTGGAGTGGGAGCCATGATTAAAGATGATAAACAACTGGCATATTCCCAGGAATGGGCAGAAAAGTTTGCTGAAGCCAACCGGAAATTAAGGGCGAATGAAGAAAAGCGATTAAAAGACCCGGATGGCTGGCAGTTAATTCAAGATTCTAACGATGCGTTGCGGCAGAAACTTGTGGATGAAATTGTTGAGTATGAAATGTTAGCTGCCCATAATCCCAACGAACCTATCACTCTACAAGTGGAGTGCATGAATAAAATATCCGATTTATTAATTAAAGCCAGAATTGCTTTTAAAATCACGCCAAAAGAACTGGCAGCGTTATGCGGACACACGGAAGAACAAATTAAATTATTTGAAGATAAAGACTATCAAAATGCAACATTCTTGGATTTTTTAGCAGTTTCTGATGCCTTGGGTGTTGAAATTATTGATGGTAAATTTATTGCCAAAATGGATGAATTTTACCTCAAACGTTTAGAGGCAATACGGCAAGCAGCAAGTATTAATGCTGAATTACAAGTTGCTTCTTAAATATTGAAGCAACCCCACACCTGCTACAAAGAAGATTTACCCAACCGTTTGTACATCCACTCAGTATCTGTATCACTCAATACTGGTGGGGGTGGAGATTGGGTGTAGTCTATCGATAAATCATACCCAGCTTCGTCATAGATAGCATTCAGCGCGGCTTGCAACTCCAGTACAGCATCTCTTTCGCCTTCGCGCAGGGGAACGGGTATCGTCGGGAGAGTATCTTGCAACGTCACAGGCCACACGTCAATTACTCCAGATTGCGATCGCGTTAAGGTGATTAAGTAGGGAACATCTGGAAGGCGGGGGTGGTTAAATGGACGATTTCCCCGGCGCAGCAAGTCAATTTCAATTAGATGGACGTTGGCATTATATAAACGCTGGCGTTTTTTACGGTAGTCGGCTAAACCGGGTTCGCGTTTGTTTACGGGGGAGAGAATTTCGATACAGCTTACCAGTACGTTATTGGCAGTATCCCGAATTTCGACTGTGGGGATGCGGATTTCGACTGGTTGGATAACTGGAAGCGTTAGTGGTGCGGGGGTTGTGGCAATATTCGATGTGGGGGTAGTCGGAGTTACGTCGCGGCGTTGTCTTATCTGCAATACCTCGACATCTGGGTATAAAATACCAATTTCACTGGCAGGGGAAATATCTTCCACAACATATACTTCCAGCCGTGCGGCATATTTGGGACGCAGCTGTGGGACGAGGAAGGTACGAATTTTACTAGCAAGGGCATTGTGTACGTCACTCCATAGGTAGCCTTCAAGATATGGGTTCATACCGGGGAACGGGGAAGGCATTTTACAAGCTCGCTTGACTGCACTTTTATTCTAGAACTTGGTGTTGGAAATTTCCCCGCTTTGCAAGGTATCGTTAATGTACTTCGCAATCTAGGCATCGCTTGGGATTCATTTACCACTAAAATTAGAGAGTTACATTTCATTGCCCACCAGCCAAAATGCTGCGTATTAAGTCGTTCAATACTGCATATTTATATGATGACGACGAACTCGAAGCTAAAGATGAAATTTTCAACCAGTACAAGTATGCGCTTGCTCATATTGGTATAGATTTCTACCGGGAAGATGTACAAGAAATTATCCTCAAATCAATTGTAGGGATGGAAGATGCGCTGCGTGCCACAATCGCCTATTGGTATTGGAAGCAAGCCAACTCGGAAGAATTCGAGCATCCAAATGCATTTTTAATCAAAGCACTTCAAGAACAGTGGAAACCCTATAACTGGCAAGACCATTACTTAGATAATTCCAATTTCAAGAACCCATGCGACCAATGGTGGCAAGATGCTGCGCTTCATTGGGGATACGATTTTAGAAACCAGTGGGTTGTTGATATTAATGAAAACGATGCGGGCGAAATCTTCATTATATTTAGCACTCGCAATCGACTTTCGCTACGAGTAGCTAAACAATGGGGATGGGAAAGACTTAAAGAATATATATTAGAACAATCGCAGATGATGAACTATTTTTAATTGAGATAATGAGTTGAAAATTTTCAACATGAAGGGAATTAAACAGATTATTTCAATATCTGTAATCGGAAGAAAAATTTTCTAATTAAGGTATTATTTATGGGTAGAAAAAGACCTTTAGCCGAAGTCATTCAACTAAACTCAAAACGCCAAAACAATTCCAAAAAAAATAAGCCAATTTACTATCGAGAAGGAATATTTGAGTTAAGCGACCATTGGGAAGCTTGGGTATTAGTCGATGCCAAAGAAGCTGATTATGATTTTCTAGAAGAAGGAACATTGGATGAGTGCCTATTCGCACTCACTAATTTCATCAGTTTTGAAGTCACAAGTAAGTTTTTAAGACATAATCTAGAACCAGAAGAATGGAGTAGAAGACAACAGGAGCGGCGAGAAGAAATTAAGCAAGAATGCTACCGTCAGGGAAGATATGAAGGTATGGGATGGGTAATTGAATCCGTAGTAGATAAACTTGGTCTCGAATCAATGATTGAGGAAGGGTTTTTTGAACCAATTCAATAAGTTTTTCAGTTAAAAATTCTCCTTAATTTAACTCGTCCCACCCCTTGAAGGAGAGGCTCTCCCGCCTTCCTGTAACGCAACTATCACTCATCGGCTGGTTCCGCAAACGCTGACTCTAAGCTAAACGGCAGACAACCTGGATTCACCGCTGCCCACGTTTCGGCTTCTGCTACCAGCACAGAGCATCCCGAATCGAGGTAAAATTGCATTTTGGCAATCATCTCCAGGCTCGCGCGCTCTTGAGTGCTGAGAATACGTCCCGTGATTAGGCGGTATTGCTGGACTTTAGCCCTAGCTTGGGTCATAGCCATTAGCCGGAGTTTGGTTACTCTCTTGAGTTCCTCGATGCGGTAGGAAACATCAGCAGTCTCTTCACCAACAGATGCGCCCAGCAAGCCGTTGTTGGGATTTTGGAGTGGTTGTTCTAGTGGAACCACACCAGGTGTCAAATCACCCTTGGATGCACTCTGCAAGCCGTTATTGGCACTTTGGAATGATGATTCTGCTGTCACGCTAGCAGGTGTTGAATTACCCTCGGATGCTCTCTGCCGCCCACTGTTGGCAATTTCCTGTGGTGGTTCTGGTGCAACCGCAGCAGGTATCGAAACTACACCCAGCCCGTTATCCTCCATGATAGATAAGTTTTGATTATCTGGTTTTAATGACGTGCCGGAGCTACAGGAGTATATAAAATCCTGATGTGAACTGAATTCATTTGATTGTAAAATGTTTGTATGAACCGAATTCTCTAATTGATTGCTGGTTTTATTTGAATTAATTTCAGCAGTATTAGAATAATTTATGAATTCAATATTTTCCACAGGCTGGATGACAGCTGAGTCTGACTGAGAAACATCGGGTTGTTCAACTTCCTCTGCTGACTCCAGCCCTTGGGGGGCTGTAGCAGCAGGAGGTAAACACAAAACCTTCATATAGTGAAAATGCCCGTTGATGTCCATCTGGTAAGGGTTTTGGGCCTTTTGATTTTTTTCAGGGCTATGTGTTTTGTTAAAATGCCCGTCTTTGTTTATCTGGCAAGGGTTTGAGCTATTTTCTGCCCAAGGGTCAGTTATGTACCATTTGGGATGCCACAGGTGTAAATGTTTTCGCAAGGTATCTTGAGAGAGGGTTTTGTGAAAACGTTGCTTATATTCGTTGCTTATGGCTTTTGTACGGTCGGTTATGCCCTCTGGTAAGCCTCTACCCCATTCCAAGGCATTTACTGCCCACCGAATCCTTTTTTGGGCTTCTAGGCTGCGTTGCTGGTTTAAAGCTTGGCGACGATCAAAGGGGATGATGTTGTCTTTGGGTTTGATTATGCCGTTTATCAGAGCGTAGCTTGCTTCTTTGCCAGATATCGCTTCGGCAAAGGTGTTGGCAAATGTCCCCAACAGGCGTTCTGGGTAGCTGGCATAGGGGGTATACCACTGGTGTCGAATTGTACATTCTATCCAATGCCGCACTCTGACTTCGATTTCATGCTGGTGGCGGCAGTATTGGATATAGCCAGGGGCGCTTATAGCGGCTTCTACGGCGTATTTAACTAATGCTTCGCCCTTTAAATCCAAAAAGACGATTCCGTAGCCTACAAGGATTTGTAGCAGGGTGTTGGTTTGTCCAAAGCCTGTCCAGCCTGTGGTGATGATTTCTTCCCAGTTGGCACGCCATTCCTCTACGTTGGCGGATGCTTTTTTGCGATACAGTTCTCGGTTGTGGCGCTTTCTGGCTTTTTTGATGGCGCGTTTGAGTCGGGTTAAATCTTGACGGACTGCGGCGCGATCGCAATAATCCAGAAAGACACAAACCGAGTCGCTAATTGGTTGCAGGTCATCATCTAGCAATAACGCACCGCTTCCTGGTTGCATGGGGCAGCGGATGGCGTTGTAGTTGATGATGCTATTTTCAGCCCAAGGTTTGACATTGGGGAAGATTTCTAAATGCCCTTTGCGGGGGATAAATCCTGCGTCTCTTAGGGCGTATTCTAGGGCGCAGGCTAGGTTGAAGGTGGGCTGAAGGGTGGTAAAGGTTATTATCAGGTGATAGCCACCGCTATGACTGGATTGGATGGGGATGATATCGACTATGCCGATGTCTTCGAGGGCGGACTTGATGCGGTTGATAGATTCTAGGTTATGGTAGTCGCCCCCCTTGTCGAGGTCAATTATGGCATAACGGGTATTGGAATCAAAGCGGATGCCAACTAGCTGCTGGCTGTTTTGATGCAATTTCCACAACTGGGATGGCTGGAGATAATAGTCGATGGTACGCCACGCTGGTTTGGAGATGAAGGCGGGTACTGGGGCGACTATGGCACTCCAAGGATGCCAGAAATATTGTACATAGCGTTGCCCCACTGGGTCTTTTGGCTGGTGGGGTTTGATTTTGGTTTTGGAAAAATGCGTCCGATTTGATTTAGCAAAATCGTCTGAGTTTTGTGGCAGATACATAAATGGCGTTCCCTCGATGCACCAATAAAGGTCATCGGGTAGCCGCTAGTCGGCATCAAGCCTCTGTGTATGTAAAAAACTGCTGTTGGGCTTAAAAAATCCTGATTTTTCGTTGTTTGCGGTTCTTGAAAAAGTTAGCTTTCTTCTCAAAATGAAAGTAGCACAAGGGTTTCAGACCCAAATTGCAGGTTTTTACATCTATCTCGGTTTAATGCCTAGTTGGTCAACAAGAGGCTTATAGCCTAGAATGAAATCAAATTTAAAAATCTAACTTTTTTTTAGGTAGGAGTTGGATAGCTCCCTTATGTTGAGATGACTGGAAATCATCTCGCGGTCTTCATTCTTAGGCTTTCATGCTTAGGCTTTCATGCTTAGGCTATGAGTCTTTGTTGAAACCAAGCACCTAGCGGACTACCCAACTTTTTTTTTGGAAGTTGCGGCACTCCCCTGACAAAAGTTGATTGAGTAAATCCGGCAATTTAATCTTTAAATCCATAGACAAAATTCCTTGGTAAATGCAGTCTTTTGCTTGTGACCATCTGACGCTGTAACCCACTCAAGCCAAACACGGAGCATTTGGCAAGTACCCAAAAAAGCACTTCTTTTGCGTGATTTACCCCCTCAGCAGACAGTCGTATAAGTACTATTGCAAGATCATGCCATATCCGCAAGAAGGGTGTTTGAAAACTGATCTATCTTCTCCGAAGAAAAAAACCCTTATTTAGTAAGGGTTATAGCGCCAGTTTGTTAGGGGATACTAGAGTTTTTGTTAGGGGATACTAGAGTTTTTGTTCTAAAGCTCAAAGCTATACAGGAAAAGGCTTTGAAGCCAATTTTTTCAACTTTTTTCTCTAGAACTAAATTTTTCTTAGAACTAAACTAGAACAAAAACCACTAGAGTTTTTGTTCTAAAGCTCAAAGCTATACGGGATAAGGCTTAAAAGCCAATTTTTTCAACTTTTTTCCCTAGAACTAAACTAGAACAAAAACCAGCCGCCTGAAGTTGATAGTCAGCTAGTGGTCAAGATTTTTTAAGTATTAATATTTAGATTTTTATATCTAAGAGGATGCGGACATAGGCGGCTTGTTGTGGGCTGAGGGGGCGTTCGCCTCTTTCAACTAGTGAGATGAACTTTTGGGATACACCCAAAAAACCAGCTAATTTAGTCTGTGGCCACCCTTTGGCAATACGCGCTTCCCTCACTTGGCAGCCAGTCAATTTAATGTCCTCTGGCGTTGTATCCTTCGCTTTAGGCTGTAATTGTTGTACCTTTGGCTTAACTTTGGATGCTATTAGTTCAGGAATAGGATGTGGGGGTTTGATGGTAAGCTTGGCATCCAGTAGTTTTTTAAAGTAGCCTTTTGGCTGTTTCTGCGTGTATTCTGGTCTTAGCCATTCGGGGTATGTTTCTGGATCAAACGCAATTTGCCAGTTCAGCTTGTTGAGCAAGTGCTTTAAAGCATTATCCCAGCGCTGCTTCAGGCTAAAAGCTTTGAAGCGATCGCATGAAGCTTTATCTATTTCTATTTTGGGCAATACAATTTCTATCAGCTCCTGTACCCTGTAGTTTCCATCAAGGCGAACCCGACTATCCAATGTCAAATATATAGCCAACCTTAGCGTGAGTTCTTCATGATATGGGTCAATTTTTAAGACATTCTGGGCTAGGTAACCAAACTGATATAAAGCTTCGCGCGATTCGGCTCCCGCTTTGTTTAAAAAGTATTTAGTCCAAGTACCAGGTTGAACAATTATTTGAACTTCATCAGGCTCTTCTATTTTTCCAGATGTATTTACCTGACCATATGGCACAATCGTGATGTTCCACATGCGACCAACAGGGGTACTAGCATTTATACCACCTTTTCTATTTCTCCCTTCTATCCATACTGTTTTAACTAATAAACAATCCAATGCAAATGCGGTTTTTGCTATTTCTAAAAGCTTTTGATATTTGGGTAAATCAGTTCGCTTATCCCAGCCAATTTTTTCTATCAAATCACTGCCTTTTACAGTAAATAAGCTCTCCCAAGGTTTTTCCTGCACCATTGTATAGGCAGCCAATATTAAATGCAGCTTGGCACTAGTAAACCCAAATTTATCGATAATCTGTTGGGCTTCATTCCAAGGAAGTAATGTTATATCACCAGGGGTACTAATATAATGCTCAATATAATTTTGGGGATTGCCTTTAGCTTTGTGTTGTGCAACTGCTATCCCTTCTTCATTTTTTTGCCACGACTCTTCTTTCTTGATTTGAGAGTTGATGCTTGAAAGCATAAGTGCTGCTGTAGGAATAGCCTCAAATGGCTGTGATTTAAATAATGAGTTTTGGTGGTTGTCTCTATAGCCTTGAAGATTGTTATTTACTATATTATAGGAATTTTGCAGATTATTTTCATCAATTTTATGTTTTCCTGAAACTATTGAAGAAATAGTTCTATGCAATACTTCATTAAAAATAGCTTCAAACAAGTCAGAATTATCTGTCGCCTCTGACGCTTCTGATGCAGATAATGTCTTTTCACCTTGTAAATGTTGCGGTAATTTATCGCTTATAACTTGTCTAACATTATCTTGTATTTCCAGCAAAATAGAGGGACTTAGTTCATCTATATCATTAGGATTAACGGATTCAAAGCTATTTTGATTCATGAGATTATCATTTACAAAAAAGTGGCGAACATTTCTACCCGTTGTTTGAGCGATAGTTGGCGCAATCGGGCAAACAGGTAGATATCAGCTTCGATGCTGGTGTCAGATGCTTGGGGGCGGTAGTTCGGTTTTGCGTTCGCCAGGATGCGCCGGAGGCATTTTTCATAGCGACAACTCCTAGAAAATAATAAACCCAAGCATCTAATTGAGCTAGATGTTTTTATTTATTACCTAATATCAATTCTATGTGAGGCTGCGCTTTATTCACGTAGGGGCAATTCATGTAGCCGAAGGCTTCCCGTTCGCGCGTTGCGTAAAGCCTACGGCATAGCTACGCTTAGGGCGCAGCCTCTCGTAAAGAAGCAAAGGATATTGCCCCAGAACCTATGTAGTTTTGGGTAAGTCCTATAGGCGCATCTTCACAAATAAATGGTATAACTTAAATCAAGTTCAAATTCTACTCAATTTATATACAAATTTTGTAGTAATTATACAAAGATGATTGTGAATTGAAAAATAATTAATAAGCCCTAGAGCAACAGTTGAGTTGAAAGTACATTTCCTTAGAGTTTGATTTGAGTGTCTCAAGAACTCAACTTAGTGCTTTCATTTAATTCCTTTTCGCAGCCGTTGCTTCCAGTCAAAAAGCCTCACTACTCTTACGCCTTGTAAGTAGACGACCAGCCAAACAACTTACGCAACCGTTGGGAGGGATTGAATTTAAAAACCCAACTTTCTCGTTCTACTCTTATGTAAAAAGTTCCAAAGTTACGTAAAGAAACACTGTCTCCCTGTTTGAGGGATTCATAAATTTCTTCAAGCGTTGCATCAATGACTTCTTCCACAATGCCAGTTTCTTTGCACACTCGTTGGGACACACGGCGTACCAGTTCTTTCTTGTCGATAGACATCTTTACGTCAATTCACTCTTTAATTAAATTTGAGCCTTGATTCATTATCATTAATTTGGGAAACTTCTCTGCCAAATTTTGTCCAAAATAATAATGACACCAAAACTCAGCAATTTCCAGCAGCTTTGGAGCAGATTCAGGAATTAAACCCGAACCATACCGAGGCTCATAAGATTCTGTATATTCTCTAGCTAATTTATAAGCATAGTAGGGAAAATCCCGTTCAACAAAACAGCGAATAGCATAATCTAGTTTGAGCAGATAACCACTCTTGACAAAATGTACGGTAGTCCAATGAACGTTGCGGAAATCATCTCCCTGCAACTCATCAATTTGCCTCAATAACTTCTGTAGAGATTGCTTTCCTTCATAAGTGGGAGTTTCTAGGTAGCGTTCCATCTCTGCAATGGCATCGGCAATTATGGTTTTGTGAATTTCCCATTCAGAGGGACTGAGATTACTGGGACAGGAATCATCTTCTGTTTGCCTTCGTACCACTTTTGCGAGGTAGAGAGCAAATTGTTCGGCTGCAACTTCATCCTGACAAAGGCTTTTGATGCTGGTTAATCGGGTGATAGGTAGCGCAAATATAATATTCTCGGTGCGGAGTTGTTTAGCCGTTTCAACCCACTTTTTAATTTTGGTGGCGATCGCTGCCTGGGTATTTTTCTGTTTCATGGTAATATATAAAACAATATAATTTATTCTCAAAAATCCTCAAAATTCTATTCTAGATAATTCTTGAGTACGATTATCACATCTCAAGACAATTACTAATAACACTGATTAGATATTACAACATAATAAGAACTTATAATTATTATGGTTGTAAAAAGGGATAAAATATTATTAATTATTTCAAATCAATTCCCAAGAAATCAAATTGAATGACTCGATTTATTCATGACCAATTCGCCAAGGATTATCTGGAAGAATTACTAAAACCTTATGGAGAAGTACAAGCCCCCAGTCGTGTAGCAGGAGAAGTGCGAGAAATTGATGTTTTATTTTCTCGACTCTGCACAACAAACAACCGATTTAGCAACATTAGGTTTATTAGGAAAGTTAGCGACCAGTCCTGCTATCTTTGAGCCATTCCGCAATGCGGCATCTAAAGAAGAAATTTGTGATTGTCTTTTGAAATTATTAGAAGTTAGGGGTGCATTACAACGAGAAGCTAATAAAAATAAAACCCCCATTCAAGAATTAGAAATTCCCAAATTATGGATTCTCACCCCAACAGCGTCCACGACGCTGCTGTCAGGATTTCGTGCAGTTCAAGGGGAAGATTGGTTGCCTGGAGTACATTTTATGGCAGACTATTTACGGGCAGCCATTGTAGCCATCCATCAGTTACCACAAACTCCAGAAACACTATGGCTGAGAATCCTGGGTAGAGGAAGGGTACAAGAGCAGGCAATTAATGAGTTAAAAGCACTACCATCAAATCATCCATTCCAGAAAGCGACGCTAGAATTAGTTTACAACCTGCGCCAGAATTTGAGAGTAAATCAAAATTTAGAAGAAGATGATAGGGAGTTAATCATGCGGCTAGAACCACTTTACCAGCAAGACCGGGAACAAGCCAAACTGGAAGGAGAACGCCTTGTTGTCGAAAACTTATTACAAGTTCGTTTTGGTTCATTAGATAACAATCTTCAAGCAATTATTGAACCATTATTAGCCTTACCACCACAAGAGTTTACTCCATTACTCATGCAGTTGTCACGGGAGGAATTAATTGCTAGGTTTGGTAGGCAATCTTGATATTTTATTTATCAGTTATATCCGATTGTCAATTCATAAAAATAGCCATATCGGGGATAATATCTCCGGCTTTTTATGCTAGAAATTAAAGGTTAATTCAACTCCAGCTACATGATGATAGGGAGTTAATTATGCGGCTATAACCACTGTATCAACAAGACCGAGAACAAGCCAAACAAGAAGGGATTCAACAAGGTGAACGTCTTGTAGTGGAAAACTTATTACAAGTTCGCTTTGGTTCATTAGATAAAGAATTAAGCGCAATTATTGAACCAGTATTAGCATTATCACCTGAAGAATTTACCCCATTACTCATGCAATTGTCACGGGAGGAATTGATTGCTAGATTTGGTGGACAATCTTGATATTTATTCGCCGAGATTTTCCAGAGCCGAGGCTTGGTGCATAATTTGCACTTTCAATGAATCTGCCGCAACTGCTGCTATAGTTTCCCAATCTTCTTGTGTCAGCATTACAAGAATTAGTTCGCGCAGCACCTGTCGGTTGGAAATAAACTCTTCGCCATAAAGTTCATCCCTCTGTAAAATAGCCTCGATGCGTTCTCGTACTTGAGGGGTGGGCATTCTCAACTTTTGGAGCAGGCGCTCCCGTGCTGTAGAAGTTGCAACAGAAGTCGCAGTTCCCAAATTCCAATAGTTGAGTAGCAAGCGCACTTCCCGGTTGAGCGAAACCCGTAAAGTAGTTAGGCGACTCAACAATCCGGGGTTGAGCATGAGTTGACCAATGGCAGAACCCCAGTCTAAACCAGCACTGATGTTACCTCCTACCGCATCCTCAGCTTCGATACCCAAAAGCAACGATTCTTCATCAAACAGCAAATCCATCGGACTGGCAAATTGTTCGCTCATGAACTTACTCTGCTATTGCGTTATCTTGACCTCGAATTAGCCGAACTTCCAATCACACTTTTTATTCCAACTAAGGCAATTTAATAAGTATTTATTAAAATAAAATACCTGGTTGATCAATTTCAACCAGGTTTAACATCATGTCACACTATTAGTTGAATATCTGTTGACTGATATCAACTCTATGCCGCAGCTTCCCCAAGGTTAATTTTGACGACTTTATTTTTTTCTTGCTCGGTTTTAGGTAGAGTCAAATTCAAAATCCCGTCTTTATATTCTGCCTTGACGTTGGTATTTTGAATGCGAGCAGTCAGGGGAATTACTCGTTGGAACTTGCCGTAGTAAAATTCACTTCTTGTTTTACCATTATTGTCGGTTTTAGTTTCAGATTTACGTTCGGCAACCACTTTCACTGCATTCTCGGTGACTTCGATATCTACATCCTTAGCCTCGATTCCAGGCAGTTCCAGCTTCAGGTGTACGGCTTCTTCGGTTTCGTGCAGTTCGGCTGCTATAGCTCTAGCTAAAGTGGGTACTGGGAAATCTTCAAATAATGAGTCGATTTGACGTTGCAGTGCGTTCAATTCTTGCCAGGGGTTGTAGCGTACTAATACCATAACTCTCTCCAATTTGTCATTTTTTATTTACTTACTTCAGGATTTATCATTGCTTTGATTATTAGAATATGGCGAAATATAATGACTGAAAATACGGTTAATCTCACTTTTTAAATTCAGGATTACCGCACCAAAATTTTGACTGAATAAAAGGTAGGAAGAATACGAATTTATTAGGTACGGTTTTCCCGAAAATGTCTAGATCAAAAAGTGGGGTGATGCAGGCAGCGTGAAGCGCGATCGCCTAAAGACAACTGGTACGTTGTAAACTTAAAATCCCACAAAGGTACGAAGATTTATCACAACTGTCGTCTACTCAATATCGATAGCAAAGACAAGGTATCTATAGAAAATATCTTTGAGCAGATTTGCACTAACCCATTCGATGCCGATTGGTTTCGCACACTGCCACCAGAATTGTATGACAACTGCATATCTATCATCCTCATCAACGCCGCGCTCTTATGTTCTCGCGCCGATGAAGCCTTTACTCTACTGCAAGAAGAATGCGCTACAGGAGGCGAACATTCCTCAGATTACTTGCACCTAATTTTGACCGAGCAACTGTTGCTGAGGGGTTGTATCCAAGAAGCACAAGAGAGTTTGGAGTGCATATCCGAGGATTATCAAGATAATGCCTTTGTATACAAGGGTTGGTTGAATTTTTTACGTGGCGATAATCAGCAAGCGATCGCTGATTACACTGCTGGTCTCAAAGCCATCAAAAAAGCCACAGGCAAGCGCCAGGTGTATTTTAGCACTATGGGCGGCTTGTTTTTTATTTTGGCACTGTTAAAAGATGGTTCGCGCGACAGTCTCCAAGAAGCACTCGATTACACCAGTCTGCTTGCACGTCAGTCAGACCATTGGCTGAGGTCGATTTATGCACAGTTGAAAATCCTGCTGCAAGTCCAATTAGGCGATATTGCTCAAAAAGAATTCATCATCAGCAACCGCATTCTATTCCCTGAAGAACACAACAGCCTAGAAACCCTGTTTTTCGCTCTGTGCCATTACTGGGTAGATGCCGACAGAGCCAAAAAGCACCTGCCCAGGTTGTTAGAGGAATTCTACCAACAAGCTGTAGCATCTGGTTATCACTGGTTGGCGATGGAGAGTGCAGAACTCTTGTCCCGACTCAAACCGAATAGTAGCTATGAAACCCAAGCAGAAATACTACGTGAAGATATCGGTATAGACAGCATCGTTGACTTGATGCAGCCACAAGAACCTTGGGAGATGTGCTTAAATGCACTTGCAAATCTTCAGAAAGCATCGCCAACACCTGTAAAGGCTCAAGCAGAACTACGCTTGGCATGGTTTATTACTTTCTATCCCAGCAAATGTCTTCTGCAACCCCGCGAACAAAAGGTTAAGGCCAAAGGTGAGTGGAGTAAAGGTCGCCCAATAGCCATCAAGCGCCTCAGTGGAAATTTGGGTGAATTCGATTACCTCACACCCCAAGATATCCGCGTATGTGGCTGTATTGAAACATTTACTTCCTACGATTATGGGTATTACGGGAAAACTGAGTACACGTTCAGCGCCAAGGCAATCTCTGCGTTGATTGGACACCCCTTGGTATTTTGGGAAGATTCCCCCAATACCCGCGTGGAAATCGTCAAGGGAGAACCAGAACTAATTGTTAAAAAAGGGAGACGCGATCGCTTAATCTTAGAATTTTCTCCCAAACTAGAGGCATCAGAGAGTATCCTGGCTGTCAAAGAAACCCCTACTCGCATCAAGGTAATTGAAATTACTGCCCAACACCGACGTATCGCCGAGATTATCGGTAAGGAAAACCGACTCTTAGTCCCCGCCACGGCTGAGAAACAAGTCTTAGCTGCCATCAATGCTGTCTCTGGCATCGTCACCGTGCATTCTGATATTGGTGGCGGACTAGAGGGAGCAGAAGAAGTACCAGCCCAGACTATACCCCACATTCACCTGTTACCTGCCAATGCTGGATTGAAAGTATCCGTGCTATCTCGCCCCTTTGCCCAAGGTGGCCCCTACTACCGTCCTGGTACAGGTGGTGAGACTGTGATTGCAGAGATTGACGGTAAGCGTCTGCAAACCAGACGCAATCTGCATGAAGAAAAGCAACTTGCTAATGCCGCAATAATTGCCTGTCCCATCTTAACTCGGGCTGAAGAACAAGATCGGGAATGGCTCCTAGAAGACTCAGAAGACTGTTTAGAACTGCTGCTAGAACTGCAAGCATTAGGGGATACCGTGGTGCTGCAATGGCCGGAAGGAGAAAAACTACGTGTCAAGCACCAAGCAGACCTCAAAGATTTCCAAATGTCCATTCAACGCCAGCAGGACTGGTTTGCTGCCACTGGCGAGTTGAAACTGGATAATGACCTAGTGCTGGATATGCAGCAACTACTAGAACTCTTGGATAAAACCCCAAGTCGTTTTATCCCCCTTGGTGATGGTCAATTCCTGGCTTTAACCCAAGCGTTTCGCAAACGTCTTGATGAATTGCGGACGTTTTCGGAAAAGCACAGTAAAGGTATCCGCTTTCACCCCTTAGCAACATTAGGCTTAGAGGATTTTGTTGATGAGGTAGGCAAGGTGAAAGCAGACAAACACTGGAAGGCACATATCCAGCGTTTGAAGGAAGTACAGAACTTGCAACCGGAACTCCCTTCTACCTTCCAAGCAGAACTGCGCGACTACCAAATGGAAGGATTCAACTGGATGGCGCGTCTAGCTCATTGGGGTGTGGGAGCTTGTTTAGCAGACCAAATGGGACTGGGCAAGACCGTGCAGGCGTTGGCTGTTATCTTGATGCGTGCCCATGAGGGGCCAACCTTGATTGTTGCTCCCACTTCGGTGTGCATGAATTGGGTGAGCGAGGCACAAAGATTTGCGCCTACTCTGAATATTGTGCAATTTAGCGATGGTCTCCGACCGACCGTAGGTCATCGCGTTAGCGTGGGTGAAAACTCTCGTAGAGAAACCTCTCGTAAAGAAACATCGTCTACGGCGAGTCGCCAGCAACTACTCAAAAACTTACAACCGTTTGATATGCTGGTGTGCAGCTACGGTCTGTTGCAGCAAGAAGAAGTATCGCAAATGCTCTCCCAGGTGCAGTGGCAAACGATTGTGCTGGATGAAGCCCAAGCAATCAAAAATATGACCACCAAACGTTCCCAAGCTGCAATGAACCTCAAAGGTGGTTTCAAGCTGATTACTACCGGCACTCCCATTGAAAACCACCTCGGCGAATTGTGGAATTTGTTCCGCTTTATCAATCCTGGGTTACTGGGTTCCTTTGAAAGCTTCAATCAACGCTTTGCTATCCCGATTGAGAAATTTCAGGATAAACAAGTACGCAGTAAACTCAAAAAACTCATTCAACCATTTTTGTTGCGACGCACGAAAAATCAGGTGCTAGAAGAATTGCCTTCTCGTACCGAAATTCTGTTACACGTAGAGTTGAGTCGGGAGGAAATGGCATTCTATGAAGCATTACGCCGTGAGGCAATATCCAAACTGACCGAAAGTGAAGCAACTGCTGGTCAGAAACATCTGCAAGTGCTGGCAGAAATTATGAGACTGCGGCGGGCTTGCTGTAATCCCAGTCTCGTTATGCCTGATACTGAACTATCCAGCGCGAAACTGCAACTTTTTGCTGAGGTGCTGGGAGATTTACTTGAGAATCGTCATAAGGCTTTGGTGTTTAGTCAGTTTGTTGACCATTTGCATATCATCCGCGATTATCTGGATAAACAAGGTATTAATTATCAATATTTAGATGGCAGTACCCCCGCTCCAGAGCGCAAAAAACGGGTGGATGCTTTCCAGGCTGGGTCAGGTGATGTATTTTTGATTAGCCTCAAGGCGGGGGGAACAGGTCTGAATCTCACCGCCGCCGATTACGTCATCCACATGGACCCCTGGTGGAATCCCGCTGTAGAAGACCAAGCCTCCGACCGCGCCCATCGCATTGGGCAACAACGCCCGGTGACTATTTATCGCTTAGTAGCAAAAGATACTATTGAAGATAAGATTGTGGATTTGCATCACCACAAGCGAGATTTGGCAGATAGCTTGCTGGAAGGTACTGATATTAGTGGCAAGATATCGACAGAGGCGTTACTGGAGTTGATTGGGGTATAACTGAGAATTGGTTGTAGGAGAAGACAACAGAGTATTTGATCAAGTGCGACGATGCTCCGCCCCGTCTTAAGAGCTACGGTGTACACACAAGTCTTAAAATTCCCCCTAGTACTTGGTTTGGTCATTTAGCTTTAGGTTGTGCGATCACTCACTCTGGAAGCCTGTCATTGCCCTCGCGTAGCGTGTCGTAGACAAGCAATCGCAAAAACCACGGCATTATGTGATTACTACCCTGCGGGAACGCTCTGCTATCGCTGCGCTCGTAATGACAATTTAAGGGGTCTATAACGCCTGAAACCCTTGCAGATAGTACTTGTGTGTACACCGTAGGTCTTAAGAGCGATGGCGTAACCGCCCGCCTACGGTACTTGCGCTCCGCGCGATTGCCGTAGGCAATCGCTTCTTCCCCCTTCAAACTAAAAATTGACCTCTTCTACGCCCAAAATGGCACGTTGCAACGCTTTCCTAAAGTCGATATATAACAATCCTGGAGAGATTAGATATAATTGATACTCAGTATATTTCTCTCACCCACCAAATCTTCTACAATCAGCTTGTCGATATCGAAATTGATATCAAATGGCTGAACAAAAGTCCCCACCCAGCGAGATGATCCGCGTGCCTGTCCCACTAATTGGGATAGTTCGGCAACTATCCAAGCTACATCGGCAAGGGCATACAATTGCCTTGCTGCAAGCCCTAGAGGAGTTAGTAGCAACATTTGATAGCAATATTGATATCGATGCTGTAGTAGGTAGCAAACAAGTTTTGCAATTGCAGGAGAAGCTGGAGGAATTGGAATCCTATCTTGCTGATAGAGATAAGTCGGTGGAAACCAAACTCGAAGCAATGACCAAAAAACTGGAGTTAATCGAACGGGCTATTTCATCAACTCGATACAACAGTCAACCTAAACAAAGAAGACAATCATACCCATACCAACAAACACAAGTTGAATTACAACCCAGGACAAACGAAAGTCTTGCCCCAAGACTTGGTGTTACCCCCCAAAGCTTGATTGCAGAAAGAGAAAAACTCAGTAGCAAAGAATTTCTTAGCTATACACGTAACCGCGATCCAATGAGCGTGGGTTGGGAATGGAATCCTTCGGACGGACTATACCACCCCCAACGGTAGAGAATATATCTACTCAATAATTATAAAGAAATGCAAACAAACACTTGACTTTAAGTATAAGCGATGGGTATTACGTGGGATGATTGTTTACTAGAAGCTTAGTTCTGATAAATTAATGCGTCCAGGGGTAGTCAAGACACTGGTTTTAACGGAGCCATTACCGCTGACTGCTCATCCAGCAGCGGTGTACTTGGATAGTCTTGCACCTGGGTCGAGACCAACTATGGAACAAGCCCTCAATGCGATCGCGGCTTTGTTGACTAACGACTCCGGTGATTACATGACTCTCAACTGGGCATCGCTGCGTTATCAACATACTGCTGCTGTCAGGTCTGCTTTGATGAAAAAATACGCTCCAGCAACTGCAAATAAGATGTTGTGTGCTTTAAGGAGGGTACTCACTGAAGCGTTTAAGTTAGATTTGATGGCTGCAACTGACTATCAGAAGGCAGTAGATTTACCGTCTATTAAGGCAAAAAAAAGACTTAGGGGTAGGGCGCTAAAACTTGATGAAATTACAGCGCTAATGGGGATTTGTCAAGCTGACAAGTCGCCTGTGGGGGTAAGGGATGCGGCGTTAATTGCAATACTGCGGTGCGGGCTAAGAAGGGCTGAGGTAGTTGCCCTGCATTTGAAAGATGTAAATTTAGCTACCGGGGCGTTGGAGATTATTGGTAGTAAGAATGAAACCGACCGTTTGGTGTATATGCCGGCCCGTGCTATTGCAGCGGTGGAAGAGTGGTTGAAACTCCGCACGCGCAAACCGGGACCTCTGTTATTACCCATCCGCAAGGGGGGAGAGTTGCAATGGCGAAGGATGACTCCCCAGGCAATATTGATGATTGTGCGAAAACGGGCAGAGTCGGCTGGGGTTGAGAGATTTAGCCCCCATGATTTTAGAAGGACGTTTTGTTCTGACTTGTTGGATGCGGGGGTTGATATCGTTACTGTGCAGAAATTAGCCGGACACGCTTCTCCTGTAACCACGGGGAAGTATGACCGACGGGGTGAGGAGACTAAGCGTAAAGCGATGGAGAAATTGGATATTGGTTACACCAAGCATCATGAATGATATTGTTATTTATACAAGTTCCAAGTATTTTGGATTTCCAGAGCCATTTCTTGCCGCAAGTTCCAAGGTAGTAGGACTTCCACATTGGAACCCAAAGCTCGTAACCATCTAACGACGTAGTAGTCTGTAACTCGGTAATCTACTTGGTAGTAAGCATCGGTGCTTGGGCGAGATTGGAGAATTTCTAAAATAGCCTCTCGACGTTCAGGGTTAAGTGTGTATTGTTGAATTAATTTGACTGTTTGCTCAAAGCTAATTCTAGTAAATGTATCGTGAATACTGATGCCATCAATATAACACTGATGAAAATTTTGCTCAAACCGCAATACCATCCGTGCTTTGTCTTTATAAAAGTCACAGCCCCAAGCTTCTTTTAACTTAGCGTTGACAATTTTCGGGGTTGGCAGGTCATTATCTTCATATTTTTCTCTTAATAATTGAGGAACACGAGGGTTCTGCCAATTTAAAGTTTCTAGGCGTTTAGAAATAATCCGGTCTAGGCGATATTTATACCAGTTAATATCACCTTTGGGAGTGCTGCCGTGGGCACACAAGTATTTAGCACGTTCCATAAAGTAAATGCAAACTGGATAAACAACGCACTCTTTTATTTGATTTTGATGAGCGCTGTGATAGGTCAAAAGTAAAGGTGGAATTTCTCCTGAATCCCACAGAGACTGCAATTCACTCTGGATTTCATCCACTGCATCTTGTGTAGGACTAGATTCTGGTACTACATAATCTACATACAAAAAAACGCGATGAATATCTTCATCAACTTCATCTTCTGAGATTTCTTGAGCCAGCAAAGGTAAACTAGGGTCAAGAAAACTAAACATACCTAAAGTTGTAGTTAAATAAGCTTGTTTTTTAAAATTTAAAGTTGTTTCATAACCAAGATTTTCTGATTTACTGGAAATTGGCAATATTTCTACTCGGCGGTAATATTTGCTTCTACCAGTGACATTATTTACTCGCTGCAAGCAGTTTCGCTTAACTAATAAATCTAAATCGCTTTGAAGTGATTTGCGAACTTGAGCAAATAACCGTTCTTCCAAGAGATTTTCTAGGTCAGAATTCGATAAAGGTATTTGTTTTTGCAGAGAATTTCGCCATTCATCTATAGGCACTTCCAATTCTAATAACCATTGTCCGGTTGTTTTAATACAAGCACAATCGGGGTCTTGATGGTTGAGGATGTCTGCTTGCTTTTCATCCTTGTGAGTCTCAGTAAAGAAAGCCTGTCGCCAATCAGTGTAAGTAAAACTGTTGGCGAGAGCAGTGTGTCCTTTATCACTATAGAGCCAACATAACAATGCCCAAAGCCGTATGGCGCGAGTGAGATTATGACTTTGGTCTAGAGAGCCATTGGCTAGCTGTTGTAAAAGTTTGGGGTGCGGAGGGTTGGTGAAGAGTGCATTCACGGTCAGTTAAGATGTCTCAGGTGTACTTTCCAAGGTAGCAGTTATTCGGAAGGGGGTATTTCCGATGCTGTGTAATACTGGGTATGGCATTTTTGAAAAACGGATACATCTACCGTATGAGTACATCCGAGTTTGACAAGTATAAAGTAGACCATCTGTTTTTGCTGATTGGTGAAAATCCTCTGCCAAACTATGTTGCAGCCCAAATACTGCTGAAAGAGGATGGTACTGTTTACTTGGTACACAGCACAGATACAACTAGTAAAGCTGCTTGTTTGGAAAGAATGTTAAAGGCTGTAAATGTCAAACCAATTTCATTGGGCAGACATGAGGCTAACTCCTGTGTTATTAAAGACAAAATCCAAACCGAAGTAAAAAATATTTTTAAAAAGTATCCAAAGCATACTTTTGGTTTGAATTATACAGGTGGAACAAAGGCAATGTCTGTTCACGGTTATCGTGCCTTATTCGAGGCTTCAGGAGTTCAGAATCCTGTATTTAGTTATCTGGATGCTCGAAGTTTACAAATGCTAATAGAGCGAGAAAACGATACTCCAAAAGGTGAAATAGTAAAAATTAAAGTCAAATTAGAAGAACTTTTTAATTTGCACGAGTTGCCTTGGAAAAAAAACAAACAGCCTAATCGTCAACCAGTCCTACCTGATGCCGCACAGGAGTTCCTTAACGCATATTTATCAGCTACTCCAAAAAATACAGATAATACAGCAGAACAATGGTGGAAATGGTGTAAAGCTCAACTACATTCTCAAACTAAAGATAAATACGGTTTCTGGTATCCTGAAACAGAACTTATGAAGATATCTGGAATTAGTTTAGATGGAACACCAGAGAATATCAAAAAAATTTTGCATAAGTATCAAATGTTGAATTCAAAAGGCGAACTAGATCTGCAAGCATCTAAAAACCAAGGATTTGGTGAATTAAGCGATGTTTGTGCTTGGTTAAGTGGCGTTTGGCTTGAACATTATGTTCTGCATCAGATAAAAAGTCTGTCTATACAATTTCCTGATATTCACGAAAGTGCAATGTCATTTCATATTGACGATCCCAACAACAAAGATGATAGATGGGATAGATTTGAATTTGATGTAGCTTTCATGCGAGACTATCAGCTATTTGCCTTATCCTGTACCACTGCTGGTGATAAATTCACTTGTAAACAAAAGTTATTTGAAGCTCATTTAAGAGCCAGACAACTAGGTGGAGATGAAGCGCGAGTAGGATTAGTTTGTTTTCATAATAATCCTGAGAGAGTAAAGCGTGATTTAGAAGCTACTATAAGAGATAAAAAAATTGTAGTTTTTGGCTCTCCAGACTTGAAACCTGATAAATTTGTCAAAAAAATGCAGCAGTGGATTCATGAGAATAGCCCAATACTTTAAGATATGCCATGAGTAAATACATAGCAACTGTAATTGATACAACAGGAATACAACCATATATTTTTGGCAGTAATCGTTTACGAGAAAATATAGGTGCATCGTATTTAGTAGAACAAGCAACAAATGGTTGGGTTAAGTGCGCTTTACGCCAAATATTTGGAAAAAATGTGTATATTCCTGAACCGGAACAAGAAGAAAAATTTATTGAACACGATAATCTTGATGCTGAATTAGTCTATACCGGAGGTGGTAATGCAGTTATTCTTTTCAAAGACAGAGAAGATAAAAAAAGTGCTATTAGATTTACTAAAAGATTGAGCAAAAGAGTATTGCAAGAAGCACCAGGCTTAAAAATTGTAGTAGCTCACAGTGAACCTTTTGAGTGGGGGAACAAACTATCAGGAATTGTTGATAGTTTGATGAAAGAATTAGAGCGAAAAAAACGCGAATACAATCCTTCTGTCCCTTTGCTAGGTCTAGGAGTTACGGCTAACTGTCTTTCTACTGGATTATCTGCTGTAGATACTAGCGATCGCTACAGTGTACCCACTAGCTATCCAGTCTCCAGAGAAATTGTTGAAAAGCTCCGAGCCGTTGACCCTAAAAATAAAGCTCCAGCCAATCAAGAACTAAAAGATACTATATTTAAAAATTTGCCGCTAGGCAATTATATAGTCCCTTATGATGTTGATGATTTAGGTCGCACTGAGGGTAAAAGTAGTTACATGGCTATAGTTCACGCTGATGGTAACGGGATGGGCGATCGCTTCAAAGAACATGGTAGGAAATGTAAAACAGACCGTGAGTATATTACTGCCATACGTGAACTATCTAAAACTGTGAATCAGGCAGGTGTTAACGCTTTAAAAAAAGTTGCCCAAAGAGTTATCCAATTAGCAGATGGTAAATTACAGGAGCAGTTTGCAATTACAGAAAGAGAGGAGAAAAAGTATCTGCCTTTTCGTCCAATAGTTTACGGCGGTGATGACGTTACATTTGTATGTGATGGACGCTTGGGATTATCGTTAGCAGCACTTTACCTGAAAGAATTTGCAGAGCAAAAACTAGCAGATGGAAAAGATTTAACAGCCTGTGCAGGAATAGCTATTGTCAAAACACATTATCCATTTGCCAGAGCATATCAATTAAGTGAATCGCTGTGCAAAAAAGCTAAAAACTTTGTGCGTTCTGAAAAAGAACGACTGGGAATATCAGATTTTTCTGCACTAGATTGGCACATTGCTTCTAGCGGCTTGTTAGGTTCAATCAGCGATATCCGTCAACGAGAATATCAAGTTGCTGAAGGAAATCTCACCATGCGACCTTTGTACTTGCAATCTGATAGTGATTGGCGCAACTGGGATGATTTTTCTGAGGTAGTTAATGAATTTAACACACACCCAGATTGGACAAATCGCCGTAATAAAGTGATAGCTTTGCGAGAACAGTTACGGCAAGGTTCAGAAAAAACCAAACAGTTTTTACAGGTTTACGGTTTGAATGAGAACTATTTACCCCGATTTAGCAAATCAAAATATGACAACTTGTATCAATCTGGTTGGACTGAAGACCCCAGAACAAATACGAGAGTCTGCGGTTATTTCGATGCCATTGAAGCAATGGAATTTCACATTCCTTTAAAGGAGAAAAACGATGGAGATTTATTACCTGAAAATGCTACTTTTGAGTGATACAACCTTTGGACGTGGTGATGGAGTAGCAGGTTTAATCGACCAAGAAGTAGAGCATGACCCTAACGGATTTCCTTACTTACGTGGACGTACTTTAAAAGGCTTGTTGAGTGAAGAATGCGACAATTTGATTGCTGTGCTTTCTGAACCACCGCCTTCCCGTTGGCAAGAAGCCGCCAAACATTTATTTGGCATACCTGGTAGCACCCTGGAAACTATCTCCAAGATGCACGTTGGCGATGCTTGTTTACCCCAAGACTTGCGAAAGGCTGTAAAACTTCAACTTGACCAAGAACAGGAAAGAGAACGCAGAGGTCAGGAAAGAAGACTCACAGAAGTAGACGTTCTTGCTTCTCTTACCACTATTCGCCGTCAAACTGCTATTGACCCTGAAGATGGCGCATCAGTGGAACATAGCTTACGCTCTAGTCGGGTTATCTTGCGAGATTTATGCTTCACCGCACCATTGTTATTTGAAAAAAAACCAACACCAGATATGCTAGCACTCTTAGCAGTCAGCACATTAGCACTGCAAAGAGTTGGTAGCGGACGTAACCGGGGTCGGGGTCATGTTCATTGTATACTACATGACTCAATTGGAAAAGAAATTACCCAAGAGCATTTTCGTTATTTTGAGCAGGAAACCAGGGGATGAAAGCAATTACTTTTTTGCTGCACACTACACAACCATTATTAGCAACTTCGCTTCAGGGAGACCCGAACAGTGATGTATCTTTTCCTTATATTCCAGGTAGCATGATTCGGGGAGTGTTGATTGGTCGATATCTCCAACGTCACAATTTAAAAAGTACAGATGATATTTTAGATGAATCAAAATATCCAGATATAAAGTGTTTATTCTTTAATGGTAATACCCGATATTTAAATGCTTATTTGTACGATAAACAAAAACAAAAGCACACTCTACCTGTACCGCGCTCTTGGTTAAATAAAAAGGGTGATGACATTTCCAATTTAGACGAGATAACTGTTTATGATTTCAGTTACGAAACACCAGAAGAAGATATTTCCTACAAATCTCTAGATGAAGGTTTTTGTATTGTAGACGATCAAGATGTAGTGCTTTACAAAGAAAAGCGACGCATCAACATTCATAATATGCGAAATCGCAAAAAAGGCAGAGGTGATGAAGATAATGGTGCAATATTTCGCTATGAGGCTTTAGATGCCGAACAATATTTCCAGGCTGTAATTCTCTGTGATGATCCTGACGATATAGAAAAAATTAAGCCGTTACTAGAACCACAAGAAATTTGGTTAGGCGGTTCTCAAAGTGCGGGATATGGACATACTCAGATTATTCCTATAGAAGAGGATGAAGAGCATGATTATTGGGACGAAGTGGGAATTGAGCCTGAAGACCGTAACGACAGAGAACTAATCCGTATTACTCTTCTTAGTGATCTAATTTTACGGGATAAATGGGGTCATTATGTTGCCACGCCACCAAACTCAACAGGAGATGAAATTAATCAAAAAGTTGAGTCATTAACTCAGATATTAGAAGAATTACTAGATATAAAGTTAGAACCACAATCTAGTTATACCAGTAGTCTTATTGTTGGGGGATTTAACCGTAAATGGGGATTACCTTTACCGCAAGTACCAGCTTTAGCAGCAGGTAGTGTTTTTGTATTTAAGTATAATAAAGAAGATGGAGAACTAGATTCAGAAAAAATTCGTTTAGTAGAAAATCAAGGGATTGGTGAAAGGCGGGTTGATGGTTTTGGAAGAATTGCTATCAATTGGCTAGAGGAAGAAGCAATATTTAATGCTTGTTTACCAAAAAGAGAAACTAACAGGGAGCAACCACAGCTAGTCCCAAATTCAGAAGACAGTCAACTAGCGCAAAAGATGGCGAAGAGATTATTGGAACAAAAGCTAGATAGGCGACTTTTAGAGAAGGTTGATAATTGTAAACTCAGACCAAACAAACTCAGCAATAGCCAACTTTCCCGGTTAATGATTGTAGCAACACAAGCTCTGAGACAAGAAATTAAAAAATCAGGTGTTGAAGAATTAGAAGAAAGAAAAAAAATAGTTATTGATTTTTTGAAAAATCTAACCAAAAATGCCAATAGTCAATTTGAAGACACAAAAGTTTATCGTAAATCTTTCAAAGGTCAGATTTGTGACTGGTTAAAAGACTCAAGTACATGGTTAGATTCAGATAATTTAAAATTTTCTATTGCTGGTGAGTCAGTTTCACCAGACTTAGTTGAAAAACTGAAGCTAGAATACACGCTACGGCTAATTATTGCGGTTGCCAAACAAGCGACAAAGGATAAACAAGATGAATAGAACACGCGAAGGACGACATATTATTAAGCGCATCATTGTACGCGGTGTTTTGGTTCTGGATACGCCAACTTGTTTGGGAAATGGTGATGCTGAAGGTGCTACAGATATGATGCTGTTACTTGACAGTATTAGTCATAACCCTTTACTAACAGGTTCATCAATTGCTGGTGCTTTACGCAATTATTTACATGAATATCAGTGTGATTACACGAAAAGTGAAAGCCGTGATAATATAGCTGCAAAATTGTTTGGTGATTTATTTGCTTACAAGGATGAAAGGAATAAAAATGAAGCAGAAAAAATTGCATTAAGAGAAAAAGATAGTCAAAGTCCTTTAATTATTCATGATGCAATAGGTAGCACTATTCACAATGTTGAAATACGAGATGGAGTCAAAATAGATGGTGCAACTGGTACTGCGTCTGACAAGGCAAAATACGACTTGGAACTCTTGCCAGCAGGGACTAAGTTTCCTTTGAACTTTGAGTTGTTAATTGAAAAAGATAAAGATAAAGATGAGAATGAATTAAAACAAGCACTTGCTTTAGCTTTAGAAGGGTTAAAGAATGGTGAAATTGCTATTGGAATGAAAAAGCGACGGGGTTTTGGTCGCTGTCATGTAGATGAGTGGCAAGTTTGGGAATTTGATTTAACTAAACATAGCGATCTCATTGCTTGGTTAACATTTGAAAGACCTTGGGGTAAACCTTATGCTACTAAATTACCAAGCGACAAGCTATTGAGTAATACACACCTCCAGAAGCTAAAGGTAGATAAGCCAGATAAGCGCGATCGCCTCTTCATCACTGCTAAATTTCAACTAGCCAGCCCCTTACTCATTCGCTCTGGTCAAGATTTAATTCAAAACAAATGTTCTCCTGATGTGATACATTTGCACTCCTATAGAAAAGACAAACCTGAGCCAGTTGTTTCTGGTACAAGTTTAGCAGGAGTGCTGTGGCATAGAGCCGAGAGAATAGTGAATACTTTAGATAAGAATTTACAAATTGTGTATGACCTATTTGGCTTTGTTAAAGAAGAAAGTAAACAAGCAAAGGCTAGTCGTTTAGTTATTCATGAAAGCTTGATAGAAAATACAGTTGACATTGTACAAAGCCGAATTGCTATTGACCGTTTTACAGGCGGAGCATATAACGGAGCATTGTTTCAGGAACAACCTGTTTTTAGTATCTCTAAAAAAGAGGATAGTCAAAAAACTAATAAAATTAAAGGTAAATTTAAAAAAAGTAGCAATACAAGTAGTAACACAGCGCATATAAAACTAGAACTGGAACTACGTCAACCAAAGGGATATGAAATTGGGTTACTTCTGCTACTGCTTAAAGATTTGTGGACTGGTGATTTACCAATAGGTGGTACAACCAGTATTGGCAGAGGACGTTTGCAGGGAGTTGAAGCAACTATAGTTTGGCAACAACACAAATGGGTAATCTCTGAGGAGAATCGGAAATTACTAATCAGCAAGCAGGATAAAGATGAAATGGAAGAGTTTGTTAAAAAGTTTTTGGAGCAAGCACCATGAATCAAGATTTGTGTCAGGAAGTTTCAACAGAAACAATTGAACTATCACTTGAGGATTGGTTAAAGCAACAAGCAATTACTACAGATTATCAGTTACGGTACGTGTTAGCTCATGCAGAGGATGGAGTTATCTGGGGACATTTTGAAGTAGAAAGCGGCATCTTAGAAACTTCTAAGCAAGCTTTTCCTGAGGATGATTTTCCTACATTACGTCTGTCAACATTACAACAATGCCGGATATTTGGAGAAGCTGGTGAAATCTTACTATGGAATAGTAATGGAAAATGGCGATCGCGGCTGATTTTACAAAGCCAAGTATTAGAATTACTGAAACAAGAAAAAATAGGTTTAATACCAGAATCACAAATTCTCTGGGGTACTCAAGGAAAAGAAAACGGTAATTTTACCTTACTTTCAGATGGTTCTCAGGGTCTTAAATATGCTGCTCCCATCACAGGGATTACTTTTAGCCAGGATAAACAGAAACAGTATCGTCCAGTTCGACTAGAAGTACATCACTATTTTTATTATGACCAAGATGGAGTAGCTCGTATTTTTCTCAGTCGTCTTGTATCTCTCACAAAAGAAAAAATTTATGAATCCTAAACATCTAGAAAAAGTGCCTGATGACCGTAAAGCAGTCGCTCCATATAACTTTGTAGAGATACCAGAAAAAGTAGTTGAAGCAAAACTTGAATGTAATGGTAAATTACGCGATAACAACCGCTACTATTCTGACCGTCACACTGGCAAAATTGTATGTACCTTAAAAACTGAATCACCTTTATATATTCGTTGTGGTTTAACACCTGCTGATTTTGCAGATTTTGGAGAAAAGTCGAACGAAGAATTAACGCCAGAACAACGCCAGAAAAAGGCTGAATTTTTTCAGCATCCTTCAAAACAGTATCCCATTTTGCCTGGTAGCAGTTTGCGCGGAATGGTGAGAACTCTGGTTGAAATTGTTAGCTTTGGCAAGATTGAAAGAGTATCAGATGCTTCAAAATTTTTCTTCCGTGCGGTTGCTGCTGATAGTGACGATCCCCTAGCAGAAAAATATACAAATGCTGTTGGTAAGTTAGCTGGAAATGTCAGCGCAGGGTATCTAGAAAAAAGAGATGGTAAATGGTTCATCCGCCCAGCTATTAAAAACCACTTGGGTAAATCATTTATTCGAGTGAAAGAAGAAGATATAAAAGTTTATCTTCCTTCTCTAATCACTATGGAAAAAGCTAATTACCTACCTCAGTATCTCAAAATTAGCTATGAGGGAGTAGGAGAATCTCTAAAGATTAGTGAAAATTGTGATATTTATGAACACAAAGGCTGGCTTGTTACTAGCGGTAACATGCTAGATAACAGCAAAACAACGGAAGCGGAACGTAAACGCCTACTTCGCCGTAAGGAAGGACGTAAGTTCCACTATATAGTTTTGCAATCTGATAATTCAGCTGTTTCAATTCCAATTAGTGAAGATGCAATAAGAGATTACCGTAACGCATTGACAGACTTTCAAAAAGGAAAGCCCTTTAAGCAGAATTATAAAAATACTTTCAATGAAAGTATGGGGTTTTTTAAATATTTAGACAATGAAGAACCTAGACCTGTTTTTTATTGTGAACCACAAAATCGACAGTCAACAGTAACTTTATTTGGTCAAAGTCCTAACTTTCGTATTCCTTATTCTCCTAAAAATGATGGTAAAGCCGCATCAGCAGTTGATTTTATCCCTGAAGAAGTAGGTGAATCTGACAAAATTGACTTAGCTGATGCCATTTTTGGCTTTGTTAGGCGTAAAAACGAGAACAAAGAACAAGGTTCTGATAAAAATAAAAAAGAAAAACAGGAAAAATCTCGTGCTGGACGTATATTTTTCAGTGATGCTCAATATAAAAGTGAAGAAAATGGTATCTGGCTGACTGATGACACCATTACACCACAAATTCTGGCTACTCCTAAACCAACAACATTTCAGCACTACTTAGTCCAAAAAAGCCACGAAAAGAAAAGCCTGAAGCACTATGCTAGTCAACCCAATCAAGACACAGTAATTCGGGGACATAAACTATATTGGCATAAGGGAAATGTAAACATAAACAGAATTGAAACCAAAGCAACTGAAGCTGAAATTAAAGATAAACAATCCCAATACACGGAAATTAAGCCAATTCAATCAGGAGTTTCTTTTGAGTTCACCATTTATTTTGAAAATCTCAGTGATGTAGAACTGGGTGCGCTTTTATGGGTGTTAACTCTCTCAGTCGAAGATGTAGAGAAAGTCAAATTACTTGACCTTGATAGCAAAGAAAAATATCGGCTTTCCCTTGGTATGGGAAAGCCATTAGGTATGGGTGCAGTAATGATTGAAAAATATGAACTTTCCCTTAATGAACGATATCGTAATGAACCTAAGCAGCGATACACACAGCTATTTGATGATAATAACTGGTTAAGTGGCGATCGCCCTGCTACTTATGATGAGCATAAAGAATTTATTCAGAAGTTTGAGGAATATGTAACTACGCACATTAGTGAAGCTGACTTTCCCCAAGATTATCCAGACAAACAAGATTATGAAAAATTGAAGCTAAAGGATGTACCACGTATCAAAATGTTACTAACTATGCTGAGATGGGATATTTTTCCACCTGTAAGTAGAACACGATACATGGAAATAGAACGAGACATAACAACAAATGACTACATCTGTCAGCCTGTTAAGGAAGATGATAAAACAGTTAATGAGTATAAATGCCGTCTGATACTGCCAACTCCATTTCAAGTAATGGATATGTCAGACAATCGAAGACATCAAACCCTAAATTTAGATAATTTAAAGTCATACCGCCAAAATGAAATTACTAAATCTAAACCATCTCAAGAATTTCAAATTGGTCAAATTTTAGATGCTGAGGTTATCAAAATCATTGGGATTAAAGTTACTTATAAAATGTTAGTTGATATTAGGCGAACTACAGATGAACACAAAAAAGCTAAGTATTTACAGGAAGGACAAATGGTTAAAGTCAAAATCACTGCTTTAAGAGATAATGGTGAGATTAAAAATGTCAAATTATGTTGATTAATCTCACATTAATGAGGATTTTTGTTATCTAAGTGATTTTTCCTCACGCAAATTTCAACGAGAAACGATCACTCGCATCCTTTACTGCCAAACATTCTCCTCCGCGCAGCTATAGGATCAGCTAAAACCGAAACTACGATTTAGTTGTGATGCTGTATCTGATGCCTCACCAATTCCAAGTTAAGATGCAAGAAAATTTTGTATTGATCCCTCCTCGTCGCTACAATCACCTGTATATGGGATTTCATTACATCTTCTCAAGAGCGGATAACGTTATCCGCCAAATCTGACTCATCCCCAAATAACAAAGAAATTCTCAACCAACTATCGTGACTAAAACTCGCATCATTACGTTATTCAACCAGTCAGGGGGCGTTGCCAAAACAACTTTGACCCACAATCTGGGCTACCATCTCGCAGCCAACAAGCACCGCGTTCTACTCGTGGACATGGACCCACAGGCATCTTTAACCAACTTCTTGGGTGTAGACCCTGAAGAACTAGAAAAAACTGTCTATAACGCGATAATTGATGAAGAACCATTATTTGTCTACCCTGAAAAAATCCAGGGTATGGCACTGGCACCCACCAATATCAATTTAAGTGCCGCCGAACTCCTCCTACCAGCTGCCACCGCACGCGAATATCGCCTCCATGAAGCCCTTGCCCCCATCCGCGATGATTACGACTTTATCCTCATTGATTGTCCCCCGTCCCTTGGCATTTTAAGTATCCTCAGCTTAACTGCTGCTACCCACATTCTCGTACCTATTCAGTGTCAATTTAAATCTTTCCTGGGTACAGACCTACTGCTTGATACTGTCGCCAGGGTTAAAAAAAAGCTCAACAAAGGACTACAAATTGCTGGGTTTATTCCCACAATGCTCGATAGCCGCACCGCACAAGAAACCCGCACTCTCCAAGCTGTGGAAGAACAACTTTCCCAAATTGGTACGATATATCCTCCTATCCCCAAATCTATCGCCTTTGCGGATGCCTCCGAGCGCAGAATGCCGTTGGGAATGTATGATAAGAAACACCCCGCAGTCAAAATCCTAAATAAGATTGCCAAAGAGTTAGACAAATTAAAAGTGGAGTCGTCGGGCTAAACCCACAGGTCTGCCACACTTACTAGGAGGTTCTGTGAGTAAAAAAGACGCAGCTTACACCGCAAAACTCAAACACGCTAACCCAATAGATTTAATGTTTGGCGGTAGCGAAGATGAACCCGCAACGCCATCTAACAAATCAACCAACACGATTCTCATCCAGGAAATTAAATTACCGCCCACCCAACCCAGGCGTTATTTTGACCTCAAAAAGTTGGAAGAACTTTCGCTATCTCTTAAAGAGCTAGGCATCCTCGAACCATTAATCGTGCGCCCTCGACCAGATGGAGCTTACGAACTCATTGCGGGCGAGCGTCGTTTCAAAGCAGCTATTATGGCTGGGTTGGAGGAAGTGCCTGTCGTCATCAAGGAAATGGACGACGACACGGTTAAGCAGGTGCAATTAATTGAAAACCTCCAGCGTGAAGATTTGAATGCGTATGAGGAAACAATCGGAATTTTGGAGTTACTGGCACTGCGCCTCAATTCAACCCAGGATGAGGTAATCAGCCTGCTCAACCGCATGGAAAAGGCCAACCGCAAACAAGCGGATAACGTTATCCGCCATGAAGAAAATGTTGTAGTAGAAGGTATATTTGCCTCTCTTGGCAGGCTTTCTGCTGAATCTTTCCGTACTAATCGCCTGCCATTACTCAATCTCCCTGAAGATATTAAAGAGGCACTGCAAAAGGGGTCGATTGAGTACACCAAAGCGCGTGCGATCGCCAAAGTGAAAGAAAATGCAAAACGCGCTCCTTTACTGCAAGCAGCAATCAACGAGAATTTATCACTTACAGAAATACAACAGAGGATACGAGATATCCTCGCTCAGGAGAAAGCAGACACTACCCCATCACTTAAAACCCAGTACAAGGAATTAAGCAAACAACTCGGTTCATCCAAAGTCTGGGATAACCCGAAGAAAAAGAAAGCGTTGGAGAAATTGCTCAATCAAATTAAAGTACTCTTGGATGAAGAACAAGCCATTACAAAAACTTAAATTTCCGACTCCCATAACTTGTAGTCTAAGGAGAATCATTTATATTAGTAATAGATGAAACAGGAGACAAGAAGAAAGGAAACAGTACAGATTATGTATCGAGATTGTTCTAATTTCTCATTATTCATCGGATTTTTTGAGAGAGTAATCAATCTTTTCTGCCTAATTCAAAAGTTTGCTCAATACATAATTCCCCCTTGAATTCCACCTCATCTGATCGCACTAGGTTCATTCCCAAACGTCTAAGCAGATTGACGGATGGTTCATTTCGCATATCAGTTATACCGACAATCTTGTTGATAGCTTCAAGCTCAAACAGTGAATCAATTAGAGCTTGAACAGCTTATGCAGCATATCCTTTACCTTGCCCATAGCGACTCAAAGTAAAACCAATTTCCACGATTGTTGGATTTTCAGCATAAATCTGCATTCCGATGTCACCCAGGAGTAAGTTGGATTGCTTGTGTGTGATCGCAATTTGAAACCATTCGCCTGGTATCCCGATTACTGCTGTCTGCATTTCGTTGATAAAGAGTTTTGCTTCAGCGTTAGAGAGCATTGACCAACCTTGGAATCGAGCTACTTGAGGGTCTTGGCGGTAAGCAAGAAATCGTTCCAGATCCAGATCAATAAACCGACGGAGAATCAGCCGTTCAGTTGCTTGGGGTAGAAAACTCTCTGAAAACAAGAGAATCCTCCTCCTTTTTGCTTAATTGAGATGCGCTCAACACTTGCTGACTAACGTTCTTTTCGCCGGACTCAGACAACTCCAGCTACTAGCTACTATACTCCAAAGTTCCAGTGCATTCCGGTTGTTATGCATCTTCATCGCCAACCGGAACAGCAATATCGAAATGAAGCACATCTTCGCGTACCCCAAGCTTTGTGTAGAGTGCAATCGCCGGGTCATCCCCGATGTCCGCCTGCACGAAAATAACATAAGCTGCTCGCGCTACAGCGATCTTCTTTAATTCCTGGATTAATGCGGTGGCAATTCCTTCACGTCGATGCGCTGCTGCAACAGCCAGATCGTAAATATAAATTTCACTACGCTCCTGCTCAAACTTCTGGAGTTCGTAAGCGGCGATACCTCCGACTACTGATCCATTTTTTAATGCTGCAAGCGCAATGAAATAATCGCTGTTTAACAAACGCTTGAGATAGGCATTACTTGGACGAGACGAGCTATAGGTATCAACTTCATCGAAAGCCTCACCGAAGGTAATCAATAAGCCCTCCATAAGTGTCAGGTCGTTGGCGGAAAGCTGACGAATGCTAATTGGCTCGGAGGATGACATTTTCTACCTATTAATTGGAGCGGCGCAGAAAGGTGCTGGGTAAGATGCATAACTATTTATTATAGGGAAAGTTGACCTATAATCTTTTTCTAAATCCTAATATATCAAGCATTACAGCTACCTTCTTTCTGGATATACGGAAAACTTCTTTTTTAAACCCCTATTTTGGATATTATACAGAATTTTTCCGTGTGCGATTCGTTTCTAGGTAAATTCATCGCCTAGAGTATGTATTGGGAACTTCCTCAATACCTATAACTATTCCATCACTGGATCGGCACTCTAATTTTGATTATTTTCGTATTATTTCCCCTCTGTCACGGTGGTTGACCTACCTCAGTAGGGGAACCGTGAAAAGAGGGCAAGTTTGTTGCCGCACCTGGGGGTGCGTTTTTTCTCTTGAGAAAAAATGTCCGGACAGCAACATAGCTTGCTACTCACCAAAGGTTTTTTTGGGCTACTCAAATTAAAAACATCAGTGCATTGAGTTGGCATTTAAGTGGCACTGAACTGGCATTTTTTGACCATTTTCTTGTCAATAAGCTTAGTTATTGATAAGAAGAATATATACATAATGTATGCAGTGGCGTTGAATTGGCGCTCAATTGGGATTGAATTGGCGTTCAAATGACGCTTAAGTGGCGTTGAATTGGCATTTGAGTGGTGTATTTTTGAATCGAATTCAATAGCATAAAAATAACTACTTGAGAAAATGCAGCCAAAAAATAACCAATGGGCTAATTTTTCGCCTAATAAAAATGGTCAGTGGGTAGATTGGCATGATTTATATTTGCACTTAACTTAAAG
>VFQR01000641.1_pt1 | contig 41423 bp, 30 predicted proteins | sample 3512321 | NCBI WGS metagenome assembly VFQR01 (sample SAMN10412374, study PRJNA504923) | tailings metagenome | isolation source: Relicate 3 Philex TSF1 revegetated site | place: Philippines: Tuba, Benguet | collected 2017-08-29 | reverse complement strand
GCGTGGCGCCCGGGATCACAAGCGTCGCCGCCGTCACTTCCACCCGGACGTAGTCCGCACCGGCCGGACCGGTTGGCACCGTGATGGCCTGCGGCGTGCCTTCGTTGAAGGTGTACTCGGCACCGGTCGTGTTGATGTCGAGCGAGACGGTGCCCTCGAGCGTGAAGCCCGTGATATCGGGACCGAAGATCGTACCGTTGCGGATCGCGGCCACCATGCCGGCGTCGGTGAAGGCAAAGCCGAACGCTTCGACTTCCACCTTCACGATGCGCGTCGAACCGGCCTTCAGTTCGAACGAGAGGTCTTCGCCCGTGACCGTGACCGTGTCGCCGCTCTGCTCAAACTCGAAGGACGCGGCCGTGAGCGTGGCGCCCGGGATCACAAGCGTCGCCGCCGTCACTTCCACCCGGACGTAGTCGGCACCCGCCGGACCGGTTGGCACCGTGATCGCCTGCGGCGTGCCCTCGTTGAAGGTGTACTCGGCACCGGTCGTGTTGATATCCAGCGAGACGGTACCAGTAAGTTCGAAACCGGTCAGGGCCGGGCCTTCGACGGTGGCGTTGCGGATGGCGGCAACGGCTCCGGCCTCGGTGAAGAGCAGGCCGAAAGCGTCGACCGTGACTTTGACGATGCGGGTCCCGCCGGCCTTCAACTCGAAGAGGAGATCTTCGCCGGTCACGAGGATCTCAGTGCCGTCCGATTCGAATTCGAAGCTGCCTGCACCGAGCGTGGCACCGGGCAGGCTAAGGAGCGCATCTTCGACGCGGACCTTGATGTAAGTTTCGCCGGCCACCCCGGTCACCGTGGTGCCATCGAGCGCACCACCGTCGGCGATGACGTAGTCGGCCCCGGTGCTGTTGATATCGAGCGAGAAGGTGCCGGTCAGGTTGAAGTTGGGGAGATCCGGCCCCTGGATCGTACCCCCTCGCACCGCCCCGACGAATCCTTCCTCTTCGAAGCGGAAGTGGAAGGCAGCGATCGTAACGGAGAGGATGCGGGTGCCTCCGGCCTTGAGTTCAAAGAGAAGACCTTCGCCGGAAAGCGTGACGGCACCGCTGTCGACCTGGAATACGAACTTTTCAGCAGCGAGCGTATTGCCGGCAATGACGAGCCGGGCCCGGTCGGCTTCGGACGGGCCGCTCGCGGTGATTTCGACGCGGAGGAAGGGCGAATCGACAGCGCCGGCGAGGAGGTCGATTTGGGTCCCGTCGACGGTCACCGATTGCGCGGAGAGGGTGCTGTTGATCCGGAAGCTCGCGGTGCCGAAGAGCTCGAACTGCGAAATGTCCGGTCCGAGCAGGGTGCCGTTGAGGACGGCGCCGTAGTAGCCGGCGTCGGTGAAGCGGAAGCTGAAGTCCGCGCCGGTGAGCTCCACCACGCGGGAACCGCCGGCGCTCAGCTTGAAGCCAATGTTCACGCCATCGAGGGCGATGCCGTCGTCCGTCCGCAGGAACTCGATGTACGTGGCGGTGAGCAGTACGTTGTCACCGATGCCAAGCTCGGCGTTGGCGACCGACGCTTTCAGGTAGACCTGGTCGCCCGTCGTCTTGGCCTGGATGACGTCGCTCGCATCCACCACCCCATTGTTGTCGATATCGATGGGTACGGCGGCCGACGTTCCAGTGGTGTTGACCTGAAGGTTGACCGTGCCCTTGAGCCTGAATCCGGAGAACTGGGGTCCGTCGACTTCCGCGTTCTTGACCGCGCCGACGAAGCCGGCATCCGTGAAGCCGAGATACGATTGCTCGACGTTGAGGGTGAGGACCGAGGTCGAGCCAGCCTGCACCTTGAACAGGATCTGCTCGCCGGTGATGGCGACGGTAGAGCCGGTCTGTTCAAAGACGAGCTTGGTCGCGGTCAGCGCATTGCCGTAAACGGTCACGCCCGCCTTTTCCGTGGTCGCCGTGTTCTCGACAGCCTCCACCCGAACGTAAGTGGTGCCGGGTGTGGTCACGGGCAACTCGAACGGAGACCCACCCAACGTGATCGTCTGGGTGGCACCCGTGGTGTTCAGGAGCAGGCTGAACAATCCCCCGACGGTGATCTGTCCTCCGAGGTCGGGCCCCTGGATGGTCGCCTCGCGGATGCCACCGTAGAGTCCAGCCTCGACGAAGACGAAGCCGAAGCTGGCGCTGGTGAGCTCAAGGATGCGGGTAGCGCCGGCCTTGAGTTCCACCTTCAGCCCGGTGCCGCCCAAGCTGACGCCGTCCTGGGTACGTTCAAAGGTCAGGCTGGTGGCGGACACCTGGCTGCCGAGCACACCGAGCGCGCCGTTGGCGATGGTCGCCTTGATATAAGTGGTACCGACGGCACTCTTGATCTCGCCTACCCCTGGCAGGGTCACATCGGCACCCGTCGTGTTGAGATCCAGATCAACCGAGCCGGCGAGGGTGAACGTGTCACCAAAGTCAGGCTTCAGCACCTCCGCTCCGCGGAAGCCAGCAGCGAAGCCGGCCGGGGAGAACTGCATGGCAAACGTGGCGTTTTGAACGCCGATGATGCGTTTCGAGCCGGCGTTGAGCTCAAATTTCACGCCCGCCCCGCCCAAGTCGACCACCCCGGCCTTTTGCTGGAAGGTGAGGCTGGTGGCCGACAAGGTGCTGCCGGCAACGGTAAGGGTGGCGTTGGCCACGGTAACCTGAATGTAGGCCTGGCCGATCGCGCCGGCGTCGATGTCGACATTCTGGGCGCCCACCAAAATGGACCGCTGCGTCGTGGTGGAGTTGATGCGCAACGACACAACCCCGGCCAAGGCGAAGAGCGCTCCGCCACCGGCATCGAGAAAGTCCGGCCCTTGCACACTCGCATTCAGGACCGCGCCGTAGAAGCCGTCTTGGATAAACTGGAAGGCGGCGTCAGCGCCCGAGACCCCGACGATCCGTTTCGCTCCCGCGCGCAACTCGATGGAAAGACCCGTGCCGGAAAATCCGACCCCGTCGGTGTTCTTCGTAAACGTAAGGGTCGTGGCGGACAGGACGGACTGGGAGACCGTGAGAGATGCTTTCGTGTCGACCGTAGCCCCGCGAACGGTCGCGAGGACATAGACATTACCCACCACCCCAGGGATAGGATCGACCACCCCGGGCAGGGTGGCGGAGGCCCCCGTGGTGTTGACCGCAAAGTCGACGACGCCCGTGACGGAGAAGCCAGTCAGCGCCGGACCTTCGACAGCGGCGCCGGTAACCGACGCCACAAAGCCGCCGCCGGTGAATTGCATCACGAAGGTGTTGCTGGTCGCCTTGACGATCTGGGTCGTACCGGCGCGGAGACTGAAGGCGGTGCCGGTGCCGGCCACCGTGACCACAGAGCCGACCTTCTCAAGGGTGAGGCTGGTCGCGGTCAGCTTCGCGCCGGACACGGTCAGCTCGGCGTTCTCCACCACTACCTTTATATAGGTAGCGCCGGCGGGGCTCGGGAGCGCGATGGCGTTGACGGTCTGATCGACCCCGGTGGTGTTGAGCCGCAGTTTAAAGCTGCCGAGCAGAGTGATGGTCTGGCCGGCGAAGGCCGGACCTTCGACCAACGTCAGGTCGATCGCGGCAGCGACACCGTCGTCGGTGATCAGGATCTGGCCGCCACCGCTGGCCAAGACGACGTTCGATTCCGAGCCGGTGTTGCCCGCATTGAAATCAACCGTGATGGGGTTGAAGTTGACCGGGCTGTCCTGAAGGCCCGTGGTCGGACTGTAGGTCAGCGAGACATTCGCCGCATCGGCACTGAGGACGCCGTTGAAGGCGGTGAGGACGACCTGATCGAGCGTCAGGCTGAACGTACCGCCGTTGGTCGCGGTCGCGTTCGAAAGGGTGTAGGTCGCGTTGAGCGCGTGAGGATCGGCGTCTCCGCCATCTTCCACCGCGGCTGAAGCGATGCTGCCAAGCGTGAGGGTGATGCCCCCTGAAGTGACGGTCACCGTGCCGCTCCACACCGGGTTCGGCAGAACCTGGCTGACGGTGATGTTGAAGGTGACGGTCGGGGTCTCGATCGAAAAGATTCCGCCGAGACTGTATCCCTCGGTGAGGGTGAAGGAATCCGAATACGTGCCGTTGTTGGCGGCGTATTGGTTGAGCTGATTCGAAATATACGAGAGGAGGTCGGGCAGCGCAGGGAGGGTATCCATCGCCGACATGACCGGATCGGTACCGCCGCTTTCCGGGGGAGCGTTGCCGGATTTGAGCGTCGTGACTTGCTGTTCAGTCAGCGAAGAATCGGTGGTCGGCGCCGGCTTGGGCTCAAGCGGAGAGGAGGCCGTGGACAGCGTGTAACTGGGGGCCGTGGGCGACGTCGACGAGGTCGACGGGGCGGGGGACGCCAACCCGGGTTCGGCGGACGACGGCGACGGAGCCGGCTCCAAAGTGGACGCAGGCGCGAGGGGCACATCACCCACCTCAAACAGGGAATCGCCCGCGCTCGAGGGCTTCGTCTGAGCGGATGACTCGGTGCCCAACACCGTCATCACGGTCGCGCTTTCGCCCAGCACATCCTTCTTCCCGGGAGACGCATCGACGAGCAATGCTACCGGATCCGCCGACAACAAAAGCCGGGGCTCGAGAGCCTCGAGATCATAAACGTCTCTGGGACGGGGCGTGGACATGCGCCGAAGCGGGAGAAGGGCAGCGGTTAGCCTCCAAAGGAGGGGAACCTGCAAAAGGGATGGGGAGTTGGCCCCAGAGGGTCAACGGATTTTTCCCGGATCAATGAATTTCATCCCCCAGTTCGGTCCGGCCGAGACCGATTCGACCGCCATTGCGTGGGACGTCCTTAGCCGATCCGCCGGCCGGAAAAACCTGCCGCATCATCAAGCCAGGTATCCATGCGCAGCACACGTGCACGTGCCTGACGCGATTGTGCCTCGGCCTTGCGCTGGGCCAGGGCGAGGGCCCCGGAGGCAAGTGCCGCCGCACCCGGAACGCCTGCAGCCAAAGCCCGCGCCGCGGTCTGGCGGACGAATGAGGGAGCGTGCCGGACAAACAGATCGTCCTCCATGCTGACGAACGCCTGCGCCGACCCCGGATCGCCTTGGCGTCCGGCCCGGCCGAACAGCTGCCGGTCGACCCGCTGGGATTCGTGGCGTTCGGTGGCGATGACATGAAGGCCACCCGCCGCCGCCACACCGGGTCCGAGCCGGATGTCGGTGCCGCGCCCGGCCATGTTGGTCGCGATGGTGATACGTCCCGGCTGTCCCGCGTCGGCGATGACGGCCGCCTCATGGCTGTCCTGCAAGGCATTGAGCAACGCGCACTCGAGGCCCGCGTCGCGCAGACGCCCGGCCAGCGCCTCGCTCGCGGCCACGCTGCGGGTTCCGACCAGCACCGGCCGCCCCTCGCCCAGCCGCCGCTGCACGTCAGCCACGACCGCGGACCACTTGGTTTCGGCATCCGCAAAGAAGCGATCCGGCAGCTGCCGGCGCACGTTGGGCCGGTTGGTCGGAATGCGAATGACGGGCAGGCGGTAGATGTGCCAGAGCTCGCCGGCGACTTCCGCACCGGTGCCCGTCATGCCACCCAGGCGCCGAAACAGGCGAAAAAACCGCTGGAAACTCAGGCGAGCCAGCGTGGTGTCGGCCGCGGTGATCGTTACCCCTTCTTTCGCCTCGATCGCCTGATGCAGGCCGTGGCGCCATTTCCGGTTGGGCATGGTGCGACCCGTAAACTCATCGACGATGACGACCTTCCCATCGCGCACGACGTAATGCTTGTCGCGCTGGAACAGGACGCGCGCCGCCAGGGCCTGCTCGGCCAGCTCGGTGGCGTGAGCGGGGCTGCGCCAACGATCGGTCCAGCCTTCCGCCGCCGCCAGCACCCGCCGGCGCCCTGACGGGAGCAGCTCCACCTCGCGAAACCGGGCGTTGAGGTGGAAGTCGGCATTCGGCTCAAAATCCTTCACGATCTCCCAGATGCGCGCATGGATGTCCTTCACGGCCGCGGCATCGCTCGTACCGGAGATGATCAGGGGCGTGACCGCCTCGTCGATCAGGACACTGTCAGCCTCGTCGATGAGGGCGGTGTGCAGGCCGCGCATCACCACCCCGTCGGGCACCTGGCCCTGGAGACGGTAGCGATGATGCACGCGCCACCGCGCCACGTCGGTGAACTGCCCGAGGCGCAGCCGGTCCCGCAGAAAGTCGGCCGCCACCTCTTTGCTGGTCGTGTAGGTGACGTCCTGCCGGTAATTCATGCGACGCTCGGCCGGCTCCATCCGCCCCACGACGAAGCCGCCGGAAACCGCGCAGGCCTTGAACAGGGGCGCCATCCACATCGCGTCGCGTTCGGCGAGGTAGTCGTTGACCGTGACCAGATGGCAGGGGCCACCCCGCCACGCCGCCAGGACCGCCGCCAGCCCGGCGGTGAGCGTCTTGCCTTCACCAGTCGCCATCTCCGCGAGCCAGCCGCGATGCAAGGTCAGGGCGCCCATGAGCTGCACCAGATAGGGGCGTTCGCCCAGTTGGCGCTCGGCGGCTGTCCGGAGGCCGGCCAGGGCGGGCAACAGGACGTCGTCGCCAGCTTCCCCGCGCCGGAATCGTTCCCGCAGGTCGCGCAACCGTTCATGGAGCTGCGAATCGCGCAGCCCATCCCACTGCGGGGCCAACCGGTCCGCCGCCTCGGCTTGGCCGCGCAGCGCCGCGAGGACACCCCGGCCGCGGCGTTGACGGCCCTGGGTGGCGTCGACCCACGCGTCGAGTCCCCGCGTCGGCTCGTCCCGATCGGGCAGGTCACACAGGAGCGCGTCGCGCGTCAGGCTTCTCACAGTCCGTAGCGTTTCTGCAGCAGTTGGCGCAAGGAGCGGTAGAGCTGCGCCGCGAGTGGCTCGGGCGGCAGGGTGTAACGCAACCAGCCGGAACGGCCATGGAGCAGCTCCACCCCGTCGGTCGGCGCAAGCTGGGCACGCACTTCGAAGAACGGTTCGGCGGCCCGCGTGCCCTGCGCGTCATCGGCCCGGACCGGCACCACGCCGCCCGAACGCCAGCCGAGGGCCGGGGCGGGCAGTTGGTCCCGATCGGCCGGAATCACGCGTTGGTCCGTCACGGCCAGAACCTGTCCGGCCTGCCCCGGCAGACGCACCTCGCCGCGGCGGATTTCACCTTCAAACAACCGGGACGCCTCAGTCTGCGAGACCACCGCCGTGAAGCGGAAGGCATCGTCCTTGATCACCTGGCCGACGGCGAGTCCACGCTCGAGCCAAGCCCCCGGGGCATCGGCAAGCCGCGGGGCGACCCACACTCCGTCGTGCCCAGCCCGCACTTCCAGCGCCTGTTGCCGGCGCTCCAGGTCCTCCTGACGTTGCACCAAGGCGGCAAGCCGCGAGGCGAGCGGCGCCAGGTCAGCCGTCTGCATCTGCAGGGCGCGCAGTTCCCGCACGCGGGTTTCCTCGACCTGGGCGCGCGCCTCGGCGAGTTCGAGGGCCAGCTCCGGATTCTCCAGACGAAACAACACGGTGCCTGCCGTCACCCGGCTGCCACTGGGCGCGCGGATCTCTGCCAGGACACCGGGCGTCTCCGGTGCCACCACCGAGTGCTCCACCGCCTCCACCACCCCGGGAGCCCGGAAGTGGTGCGGCCACGGCATGATCCCGAGACCGGCCACGAGCAACAGCACGGTCCCGCCACAGACCGCGAGGGCGCGGGGACGCACCCGCTCCAGTCGCGGCGACGTGAACAGGTAGCCGATAAAGCGGGCCACCGGGAGCACCAGCCAGGTGAACGCACAGACAATCGTCAGGATGACGCCGAGGATGAGGAAGTGGTCCGCGAGGAAGAGCAGGATCGTGGCAAACAGGAAGATCCGGTACACATGGCTCGCCACGGCAAACCCCGTCAGCCATGCGGCCTCCCGACGCGAGCGGGACGGGCTGCGCAACCCCTGCACCCCAAAAACGCGCGACTCCACCGCGTGCGCGACCTGCGCCGAGGCGCGCTGGTGCAGATTCGGGATGTCGAGCAGGTCGGAGAGGATGTAATACCCGTCGAAACGCAGGAGCGGGTTGGCGTTGAACAGCAGGGTCGAAACCGACGCCACAAACATGATGTTGTAGGCGACACTGTTCACCACGCCGGGAGCAGTCTGGGCCCACACAAAGGTCGCCAGGGCGGCCACGAACAGCTCGGCGATCATGCCGGCCGCGCCCACGTACGCCCGATGCCAGCGGCTGCGGAACGACCAGGAGGAGGTGGCATCCATGTAGGGGACCGGCGTGAAGAGCAAAAACATCACGCCCATGGTGTGAACCTCCCCCCCGTACCGCCGGCACACGATCGCGTGCCCAAACTCGTGCACCAGCTTCACGAGCACGAGTCCGACGTAGAGCCACGGCAGGTTTGGGGCAGCCAGGACACCCTGCACCTGGTCGCGCAGAGCGCCGGCCTGGTCGATCGCGACCTTCACGGCGCCGGCGATCACCCCCAGCCATACGAGCAGCCCCAGGACGCCGATCAACGGCTTCACCAGCGGCACCAGGCGTTTGAGCAGACCGTCGGGATCGAACAGCGGGATGCGCGCGAACATGATGTTCTGCAGGTAGGCGCGGGTTTCTCGCTGACGACGTTTGCGGTACCGGTCGAAGAGCCGGGCGGTGTCGGGCGCGATCGTGGAGTGGAGCAGGTTCGCCCGGTACAGTTGGGCGAGCAGGCGCAGCACCTCCTCCTGGCCGGGCGCCTCCACCGGGTCGCGCTCCATCACCTCGTTCCACACCGCATCCACGGTGCGGTCGAGGCTCAGCCGGCTGACCAGCTCCCACGCCGCCGGCCGGAGGCGGAAGTACTGGTTGCTGAACGGATCGTGGAGCACGAACCAGCGCTCGCCGCGAAAGCGCTGGCGAAACACCCGGACGTGGGGGCGCAGCGCGACCCGCTGGCCCGCGATGCGGAACCAGGAGTCGCTCTGCAGGGTGGACGCGTTCGCCATGGGTGCGGCAGGGGCAACGATCGGCTCACCACCACAACTTCAGCCGCAGGTAGTCGATCGTGCGGCGGAAGAAGATCCAGAAATAGGTCTGGCGCTCGCCCTCCAGCTTCGCGAGCCCGGTCATACCCGGACGCCACCACGCCTCGCGCGGGCCAGTGAGGGTGCAACGGACGATAAACACGTTGCCGGTCTCGTCCGAAACGGCGACCGGCTCGATCAGCGAGATCACGACCGGGAAGGTGAACTTGGGCTGGCTGGCGAAGGCGATCTCGCCGGCGGCGCCAACTTTCAGCTCCTGCACGTCGCGCTCGGAAACGCGGGTTTCAATGTAGGCCGCTTCGAGCTGCGACACGCGGAAGAGCACATCGCCCTGACGAACGGGGGCACCGCTACGCTGCTTGAGATCGCCCTCGACCACGTAGCCGGCAAAGGGCGAGCGGATCTGCGCCTGGCCGAGCCGGTGCCGAACCATCTCGAGCCGCACCCGCGCCTGCTCGGACTGAGCCTGAGCGATACGCATGTCCGCCAAGGCGTTCTCCGCCTGGGCCTTCTCTGCCTCCCGCTCAAACCGGTCGCGGTCCGCCAAGGCCCCCGCCTCCTCGAGCAGCAGGTCGCGGGTGTCGAGGCTGAGCAACACCTCGCCGGCTCCAAAGGCGGCGCCGGCCTCGGCATTGACCTCGCGGATGAAACCATTGAAGGGGGCGCTCAGGTAGTTCACCGGCTCCGCCCGGAGCGTGAAAGGTGCTTCGACCCGGTGCGTGGTGCGCGCAAAGACCAGCACGGCAAGGCCGGCGGCGATGAAGACGGCCAGGACCTTCGCCCACGTGTGGCGGGGGCCGACCAGCACCCCGAGCTTTTCCTTCGCGCCTGCCGCCCAGCGGGCGCCGAACCAGCGGTCACGGCGCTCGAGTTCCTGCAGACGCGGCGCGGACAGGTCGGCGGCGATCAGCAGGTCGCGCACCTCTTCCTCCTCGAAGGCTTCGGTCTGACGTTCGCACAGCAGCACACCGACCGGCCGGTCGCCCACCCGCAGCGGGACCGAACACAGGTGCTTCGCCCCCTGGGCTGCGGCAAAGGCCGCGTGGTCGCGCACGCTTTGATCTTCGCCCGGAGGCAGCGGGAAGACGAGCGCCTCCTCCTGGTCGAAACATTCCTCCATGGCGGCCTCGAGCGTCTGCACGGCCTCCATCTTGCGCACAAAATGATCAGTGTGGCTCACCGCCCGGGTGCGCACATAGCCGGCTTTCTCCCAACCCAGCGAAACCCGGTCACAGCGGTGTCTCGCCGCCAGCTCGTTGCAGAGGGCCATCGACGCTTCAACGAAACGGCCGGTGCGGTTGAGCAAGGCCATCAGGTCCAGCACCGAGGCGGCGCCACCTTCGGCCGAGCCGAGATGCTGGGCGATGCGCCGCAGCTGAAAATGGCCGGGCACGTAGGCCGCCAGCTGCACCCGCCGCAGGGCCTCCTTCGCCTGGGCTTCATCCGCACCCGGCAGATAAAGCAGGACCACCCACGTCTCGGCGTCCCGGTCCGCTTCGAGCCGCACCGCCACCGCGCGGTCGCCGCGCCGGGCATTCGCCGGCGTCCAGTCCATCAGGGCATGTCCGGCTTCGCCGGCAGCCTGGCCGGCCAGCGTCTCGACCCGCATCCAGAATTCGCGCAAGGCCCCGTCCGTCGGGGCCGTGTCCGGCCGCACCGCAACCCGCCGCCATTCGGCCAGGTCGGCGGAGCGCCGACGGGCGATGGTGACGGCAGCCGCACCGGTGAGACCCTGCAAGGCCTCCAGGTACAGGCGCCAGAACTCCGTGGCCGGACCGGCGAAGCGCCGGATCTGCTCCAGCTTCGCCAGCGCCTCGGCGAACCCGCTGCGATCTTCCAGGCTATGGGACATGGGCAGGGGAGATGCGCAACATGCCCGCGAGCCCGGGGCGCACGACACCCTCCGGATTGGCAAAACGAGCCTTCAGCCGGAGCAGGCCGCTGGCGGGATCCACCACCGGCGACACAAAGACAATCTGACCCGGGAGCACGAGGGGCCCACCGGCTCCGGCAATCTCGATCTCGACCGGATGACCCACCCGCAATTGGCCGGTCCGCACCGGATCCGCGTTGCTCACGGCGTGAAACTCACGGCTGTCGACCAAGCGCACGACGGGACGCGCCAGCTCGCAGTACTCACCCACCTTCACCGGCACGAGCGTGATGATGCCGTCGAAGGGAGCGGTCACCTGCCGATGGGCGACGGCTTCACGTGCCTGCTCGAGCTCGACCTTGGCGACCTCGACCTCGCCGCGCTTGCGGTCGAGTTCCTCGCGCGGAACGGAGCTGGAGGTCTTGAACAACAACTCCGTGCGCTCGAGCTCCGCCTCGAGGGTGGTGAGCTGCACCTGGCGACGCTGCACTTCGAGTAACTCCGTACGCTGTTCCAGTTCCACCAGAATCGTGCCGGCCCGGACAAAGTCGCCCTCACTGTGATGGATCCGCGCCACCTGCCCCGGCACCCGGGCACTCAGGACCACGTCGTGCATCGGTTCGGTCAGGGCGCGCACCATGTAGGGTGACGCCGCCGGCAGCAACGGGGCCGCAGCGAGCAAGAGGCCGGCCCAGGCGAAGGCGGCGGACACGCGGGCGACGCCAATCATGGCGAGCCCTCCTCGTTGCGACGCAGGAAACCGGGGAGCCAGCCCTTGAGGCCGTCCGGCTCCAGGCGGCTGTCGGCGGACGGCAACGGCTCGGCCGCCGGACCCGGCGCGGCCGGTTCCTGATAGGTGAGGAACTGCAGACGCCCGCCGCCCTGCCCCGCCCACTCGCGGCTCGCCGTCTCCAGCTCGCGCAACGAGATCTCGAGGCCGCGGTTCTGCAGCAGATTACCCTGCAGGACCTGCAGCTCCAACACCGCGCGCTGGTGCTCGACCTCGCTGTCGAGGTGTTCGAGGCGGGCAATCACGAGTTCTTCCTCGACCTCCAGCACGCCGCGCGTGTCGAGCCGCCCGGCGTCACGTGCCGCCATGCGGTCGTTGAGCAGCGCCTCGCGGAAGCGCACCGCCTCGGCATTGCTGCGGGCAGTAAAGGCGGTGCTCTCCACGCGGCGCATTGCGGCGTCGAGGCTGGTACGGACTTGGATGTCGAGTTCGGCAGCGTTCAACTCGGCCTGGCGCAGGCGTTGCTGCGCGGCCCGGACCTCGTTGCGCTCGCGCAGTCCAGTGAGCAGGGGGATGCGCATCTCCAGCGCCACCGACCACTGGGGAAAGTTGACCTTCTCCGTGTCGGTCCACGCACTGCGCCAATCGAAACCCAGCCCGGCCGAACCAAAGCTGCCGCGGAGATCGACCTGGGGCAGGCGCTGGTTGCGGGCCACGCCCAGGCGGATCTTTTCCTGCTCCACCTGGCGTTGGGCGCGCAAGAGGTCGGGGCTCATCGCCAGCGCCGCCCGGGCGCCGGCACGGTAATCGGCGCCGGCCTCGCGGACCGCGGGCGCATCGGTGGCGAGGTAAGTCACCCCTTGCTCGAAGGGCGAGCCGGCGAAAAACGCCGCCACCCGGTTCATCGCCTCCACCTGCCGCTGCTGTGCGACGCTTTCCCGCGAACGGCGCAACGCCAGGCCGGCCTGCGCCTCAAGCACGTCCATCTGGGCACCGCGGCCGCTCTCAAAGCGGGACCGGTTGTCGTCGAGCAGCGTCTGGGCCATGCGCACGGACTCGGCGCTGAAGCGCACCGCCTCCTGGGCGAGGAAAAGTTCCCAATAGCCAATCTCAGCCTGGGCCACCGTCAGCATCAGCTGCCGGCGAAAATCCTGGTAGGCAACCTCCGCCGTGCGCGCGGCGAGGCGGCGGGAGGCCGACATCAGTCCGGGACCGGCATTCTTGAGCAGGGGCTGCTCGATCACCACGCCCACCGAGGTCTCATATTCGGCTTCGAGATCGACGATGACCGTCCGCTGGATGTTGTTGCGCAGCTCGCGCGCCTGCGCGCCGAAACGGATGCGGCCGCCGGTCGGCGTGCGGGTTTCAACGCCGGCATTGTAGTTCCAGTTGCGCTCGATGAATTCGCCGCCGCTGCGCAGACTGCGTTCGAGTTCAATCGTGTTCGGCCGCTGCCGGTCGACCCACTCCACCGAACCGACGAAGGCAGGTTCATAGGGCGTGGTCTCAGCCCGGTGCAGGCTACGCGCCGAAAGGAAACCCGCCAGGCGGCTCTGCACCGAGGGATTGGCTTCGACCACCCGCTGCAGGAACTCTTTTCGTGCGAGCCGCTCGACCGCAAGCGAGGCGGAGACTTGGGGCGAGGGGCTGGGCGTTTGGGCGGGGATGAACGCCGCAATCGAGCCGGAAATTACCATGAAAAGCACACAACGCGGAAGCCTTCGCATGGGCCTAGAAGCGACCGGAGGCCTTTGACCAGCTCAAGGCAATTCAATGAGAAAACCCCACTTAAACTGTTTGAAATTACCTGTTTATACCTAACGCAATAGGCCTGTTATTACCTGATTATTCAGTGTCCGATTGTGGGATGAATCCCATCAATTCCGCGACCACGACCCGCGCGACCAAGACCTGGGTTTGCACACGGCTGAGCCCGATTGTCACCACCCGCCCGGACCGCCACACGTAGGTCTGATCCCGACCGCGGCGCGCGATTGCCCAGCAGGCATAGGGCGACAAGACGCCGGCGGCGGGCGACGCTTCGGCGTAACCGGTGGTCGCGGCGCCGACATCGCTGCCGAACAGCGCGCAGGCGCCGCGCGCCATCTGGCGCGCGATGTCCTCCGAGACACAGTTCACCGCGGCGGCCGCGGCTTGGTCCACGCCCAGGTGCCGCACCTTCTGCTCCAGCGTGTAGGCGGTGATGCCACCCCGGAAAAACTCCGAGGCCCCCGAGACCGATCCGATGAGCGCCTGCAACTGCCCGCAGGTGATGCTCTCGGCCACGGCCAACGTGAGGCGCGGCTCCGTGAGAAAGCGTTCCTTCAATGGGGAGATCATGGCGCGACGGGACGCGGACGGGGCAGCACCGGCAGAGGATTGCCGGGCACGAGCAGCGGCCCGGCCAAAAACACCTGCGGCGATCCCGGATCGACGGTGACGAGCACGCCGTGGATGTCGCCCGCACCGAAGGTCTCGAGCTGGGTCACATTGGGCACCGGCTCACCGTCGCGCTCGAAGGCCTTGGCCGGTTCCAGCCGGTAGCGGTGCTCGTCGGCGTGCACGAGCAGCACCGGTTTGCCGAAGGCTCGCGCCTCCTGCTCGAGCGTGTCGAGGAAACGCTTGAAGCCGGGCGAGCGTCCGGGCTGACCGTAGTCGTGCGCGAAGGGCTGTGCCTGGCAGAAGAACGCGATGCCGGGCGCGCCGGTCTCGCGGGCCTCGGCAAACGCCGCCCGCACCCAGGCCTCGTTGGCCGCATCGCGTTGCGCAAACTCGTCCAAGGCGCCCGGCAGCTCGGAGCTGTGGTTGTTGTTGCTGCCGACCACGTGCACGGTGGCAAACACCACGCCGCCCATCGTCCAACGGGTGTTCTCGACAAACTTGCGAAACGGCGGGTCGCGCCGCTGGGTGACGAGCGGCAGCGGACGGCGTCCCAGGCTGCGCTCCTCGGCGAAGTAGGTGGCCCGCACAAGGCCGAGCCAGAAGAGCGGATCCTGACGTCCGTTGCTCTCGCGATGAACGTCCGTCCACTCGTTGTCGCCCGGCGTATAGATGAGCGGGCCGTCGAAGGTGTCGAACCACGCCTTGACCCGTTGCAGGAAGGCCTCGGAGGGACGTTCGCTTCCTCCCTTCGTGTCGCCCAGATGCACGGTGAACGCTGGCTCGTGCCGGTTGATTTCGGCAATGAGGCGCTCGAAGGCGGGGTAATTGGCCTCGCCGTACGGCATGCAGCCCAGGGCGGCGAAGGAGAAACGCTCCGCGGTTGCGGCCGGCACGACCGCAACGAGCGTCAGAAAAACGGCGAATCGCAGGGACAAGGCGCGCATGTCGGCGCGGAGCATGGCAACCCCGCCGCGCCGCGCGAAGAACAAAGCGTGTGACGTTACCGCGTCAGCTGCAGCCGCAGGTGCCGCCTTCGCCGTGGGCGTGCCCATGGGCCGCTTCCTCCGCGGTGGCCGCCCGCACCGCCAGCACCTCGACGTCGAAGGTCAGATCCACGCCGGCGAGCGGATGATTCGCGTCCAGCAACACTTCCTCCCCTTCGAGGCCGACCACCGTGACGATCGGGGCATAGCGGTCCGTGCCTGCTTGAAACTGGTCGCCCGGACGCAGCTCGCCTTCGACCGGCAGCAACGCGCGCAGCACGCGTTGCACCTGCTGCTCATCGCGTTCCCCGTAGGCCCGCGCCGCCGGCACACCGATCCGGGCCTTGGTGCCGGCCGCCAACGACCGCAGGGCCTCGTCGAGACCGTCGATGATCTGGCCCGCACCTTCGAGGAACGTGACGGGGTCCGCGCCGGAGGAGGTGTCGAGCACACGGCCGGACGGATCGCGCAGCGTGTAATGGAAGGTGATGACGTTGGGCACGCCTCCATGTCCGCAGCCGGTGCGGCGCGGGTCAAATCCTACCTTGGCACCGGCGGACGCGGGCGCCACGGTGAGGTCTCACCCCAACCCCTCCATGAATCGCTGTTTCTGGCCACTCGCATCCCTGTTCCTTACCGCCTTCGCCGTCCTGCCGGCGCAAAATCCGCCTCCGGAACCCACCCTCGCGTGGTACGAGGTGCAAACCTGGGGCGTGGAAGGCCGGGCCTTCGGCGACGCGGAACGCCAACGCTGGTACGACCGTTTTCCCGCCTCGGCCCAGGGCAAGGTGACCGACGCGGTCTGGGGACTCAGCCGCGACAGCGCCGGCATGATGGTGCGCTTCCGCACCGACGCGGCGACGATCTGGGCGGCCTACGACCTGATGAGGCCGCACACGGCCGGGGCGAACCAGACCGCGATCGCCGCCAGCGGCCTCGACCTCTACGCCCGCGACGACGCCGGCCGCTGGCGCTGGGTGGGCGTGACCCGGCCGAACCGGCAGGACATGCGGCAGGAAATCATCGGCGGCCTCGCCCCCGGCCTGCGCGAGTACGCGGTCTACCTGCCTTTGCGCAACAGTCCGGAAACCCTCGCGATCGGCGTCCCGCCGATGGCGCGCTTCGAGGCCCTGCCCCCGCGCACGGAGAAACCCATCGTCTTCTACGGCACCTCGATCAACCACGGCGCGAGCGCCTCGCGTCCCGGCATGGTGCACACCGCCATTTTGGGCCGACGCTTCGACCTGCCGGTGATGAACTTCGGCTTTTCCGGCAACGGGCGCATGGACGCGGCCGTCGGCGACTACCTCGTGCAGATCGACGCCGCGGTGTACGTGATCGACTGCCTGCCCAACATGGGCGCCGCGCTCGTCCGCGAGCGCTGCATCCCGCTGGTGAAACAGTTGCGCGCGGCTCGGCCGACCACGCCCATCGTGCTCGTCGAGGACCGCCGCAACACCAACAGCTGGATCCTGCCGGCGCGCGCTGCCCACCACACCGCCAATCACGAGGCGCTGTGGGAATGTTACGAGGCCCTGCGGGCCGAGGGCGTGAAGGATCTGTATTATATTTATGGCGACGACCTGCTCGGCCACGACGGCGAGGCCGCCACGGATGGCTCGCATCCGAGCGACCTCGGGTTCATGCGACAGGCCGACGTGATGGAACCGGTCCTGCGCCGCGCTCTCGGCCGCTGAGCGCCCCGGGCCAAAAAGAAGGCCCCCGCCTTGCGGCGGGGGCCCAGGTTCAAATCGTCACCGGCGTCGCAGGGCTCAATCCCAGTTGAGCACGAGGCGGGTGTAGTAGGTGGTGTCCATCTTCTTCACGCCGGCGCCCGGGCGGCTGTTGTAGTCGTTGCTCAGGCCGATGCGCAGCTTCCAGAGGGAGGCCGAGATGGGCATCTCGAAGAACGAGTCGTGGATGGCGCGGAAGTTGCCGAAGTCATCGAAGGCCGGCACGTAGGAGAGGCTGTTGTTCAGCACGCCGTTGCTCAGCGTCAGGCGGTGGGCGAGGCCGAAGTCGAGACCGGCGCTCTTCACGTCCTCGGTCAACGGGTTGGTGTAGCCCTCATAGCGGAACGACACACCGGCTCGGGTCGTGAGCAGCTGGTTGTCCTTCTTGATCACGTCGTAGCCGAAACCGGCCGCAGCGACGTTGTAGAGTTCGATGTCCTTCACGCGGTCGAAGCCGCCTTCGTTGCGCACGTACCACGAGTAGCGGCCCGAGAAGTTGTTGGCGTAATCGACGCCGGCGCGGAACTGGTCGGCCGACTTCACCTCATCCGTCTCCTGGCGGTTGTAGGCGGTGTAGAACTGGAGCGTGTCCTGCGGGCCCTTGAGCGTGGCGCGGAAGCTGAAGGCCGTGCCGAGCTGGTCGCTGTTGCCATTCTTGCCCGTCACGTCAACGGCCGCCTCATAGGCCCACTTGCGCGTCGGGACGATGGTGGCGGGATCGCGTTCGCCCGGGCCCCAGGTCATCGCGACCTGGTCAACACCGGTCGTGATCGTGCCGGCGGCGCCGCTGATCGTGATCTGGCCCGCACCGGCCGGGACCACCTTGCCCTCGATCACCGTCCCGGCCGACAGGCGCAGGAACATCGGATTGTCCGTGGTGAGGCTCACCACCTCGCTTTGCTTGACCTTGATGTCGCCGGCGTAGTCGGTGCTGAGCACGACGGTCGTGCCATCGATCTTGGTCACCGTGCCCACGAGGCGCGCACCGTTGCGGGTCTCGACGACGTCGGCCGACGCCCAGGAGGCGGCAAGAGCGGCAAGCACGGTCACCGCGAAGGAGGAGAGGAATCGTTTGGAGTTCATAAGGACAGGCCTGAGTAGAACACCCGGGATGTCCGGCAAGTCAACGGCAGCATTGGATTCATACCGGCTGCGGCGCGGGCCCGTGAACAACGCTGGACAGGGACGCGGCGCCTGCCTTGCCTTCGCAATCAATGTCCGAGCGCGTTGCACGCCCCTCCCTGATTGTCGCCGATGGCTGGCAGGACTACCGCCTGCTCGACGCCGGCGAAGGCATGAAGCAGGAGCGCTGGGGCGCCTACACGCTCGTGCGGCCCGACCCGCAGATCATCTGGCCACGGAAAAATCCGGGCGAGTGGCGGGACTGGGATGGCTTTTACCATCGCAGCGAGAAGGGCGGCGGCCGCTGGGAGTTCCGCCGGCCGTTGCCGGACTCGTGGAAGATCGCCTACGCCCCGCTCGGGCTGACCTTTCGCATTCACCCGACCTCTTTCAAACACACCGGGCTCTTCCCCGAGCAGGCGGTGAACTGGGACTGGTTTAGCGGCCTGATCCGCGAAGCGCGGGGCGCCGGGCGGGAAGTGAACGTGCTCAACCTCTTCGGCTACACCGGCGCCGCGACCTGTGCCGCCGCCAAGGCCGGCGCCACCGTCTGCCATGTCGACGCCGCCGAAGGCATGGTGAAATGGTGCCGGGAGAACGCGGCCCTGAGCGGGCTCGCCGACGCCCCGATCCGCTACATCGTCGACGACTGCCTGAAGTTCGCCCGGCGCGAGAAGAAGCGCGGGCGCACCTACGACGCCATCATCATGGACCCGCCGACCTACGGCCGCGGCAGCACGGGCGAGATGTGGAAGCTGGAGGACCACCTGTGGGAGCTGCTCGGCGAGTGCCGCGACCTGTTGAGCCCGCGTCCGCTCTTCTTCCTCATCAACGCCTACACCGCCCGCCTCTCGCCCACCGTGGTGGGCAACCTGCTCGCCGCCCTGCTGCCCGACCGCGGGGGAACGCTCACCGCCGGCGAGGTCGGCCTGCCCATCCAGGCCGACGGCAAGGTGCTGCCCTGCGGCATCTACGGCCGCTGGCAGGCGTGACGCCTCCTCTCATGTCCTCCGCCGAATCCTACTACACCACCGCCACGACGATGCTGGCGCGGGCCCGCGAGATCAACGAGGCCACGCTCAAGACCTGCGGCGCCCTCGTCGGCGCCTCCATCGCCCAGGGTGGCGTGCTGCACACCTTCGGCAGCGGTCACAGCGAGATCATCGGACGCGAGATCATCGGGCGCGCCGGCGGCCTGATGTGCGTAAGCGGCATCTTCGATCCGGGCGCTGGCTTTTCGGAGAACGTGGTCGGCTACGGCACCCGCCTCGCCGAGCGCTACGACCGCCAGTACGGGTTGCACAAGGGCGAGGTCATCATCGTCATCTCGAACTCGGGCAAGAACGCCTCGCCCATCGAGGTCGCCCTCTACGCCAAACAGAAGGGCCTGACCGTCATCGCGCTCACCGCCCTGAGCATGAGCACCACGAGCAAGACGGTGCACCCGGGCGGCAAAAACCTCCACGCCATCGCCGACTACACCCTCGACAACTGCGGCGTGCCTGGCGACGCCATCGTCACGCTCACGCCGCCCGACTCCGGCGAGGTTCCCATGACGGGTTCCCGGCTGCCCGAGTCGCTTCAGGCCGGCCCCACCTCGACGCTGATCGGCGCCACCCTGCTCAACCTGCTCGCGCTTGAGGCGATGGACTGGCTCAACGGCAACGGTTACCCGCTGCCCGTCCTGCTCAGCCAGAACGTCCCGGGCGGCATGGAACACAACATCGAGCTCGCCAAAAAGTACCGCACCCGGCTGAGCAAACTGATCGGTTGACCATGGTGGGGCCCAAAGCAGAGCAATCGACGGAGTGGCGACGAGCGCGGCACCCTCGCACCGCGTACCCTTTCCCGCCTTGCCTCCGTTTCAACCCATGAAAATCGGCGTTGATGGCGGCGGCTCGAAGACGGAGCTCGTGCTGGTCGATGACCAGGGCGAGGTCGTGCAGCGGCATGTCGCCGGCGGGTGCAACCCCAACGTGATTGGCGCCGAGGCGGCGCGGCGACTCCTGCAGGATTCCCTGCGCACCCTCACCGTCGGCCTGCCCGCTGGCTCGGTCTCAGCCACCCTGCTGTGCATGGCCGGCAACCGGGTCTTCTGGCGCGAGACCGCCGAGGCCCTGTCGGACTACGGACGCATCGCCACCACCGACGACGCGCTGCCCGTGCTCGAGCTCGCGTCCGACGGCGGGCCCGGCCTCGTGCTGCACGGCGGCACGGGCTCCTTCGTCGCCGCGCGCACGGCGGACCAGCGCAATCCGCTCGGCTGCCTCTACGCCGGCGGACTCGGCTGGCGCTTTGGCGATCCGGGCAGCGGCTACGACATCAGCCGGCGGGCGATCGGCCGCGGCCTGCTCGAATTGCAAGGCTGGGCGCCTTGGTCCCGCATCGGCCCCGCCCTGCAGGCCCACACCAGCCTGAAGGACACCGCCGACATCACCCGCTACTTCTATGCCCACGCCGAGGCGAACCGCGTGATCGCGTCGCTGGCACCGGTCATCCTCAACCTCGCCGCCGAGGGCGACGAGGCGGCCCGCGAGATCGTGGCGGCCTCCGCCGGCGAACTGCTCGAGCTGGCCCTGCAGGTTGCAACCACCACGTTCCCCGATCTCCCGCTGGATGCGTTGCGCGCCGGCCTGAGCGGCCCGGTGCTGACCCACCCCTTCGTCATCGCCGACCTCACGCCGCGGTCTCTGCTGCCGCTCGTCCCTGTCACCCAGGCCCCGATCGAAGGCGTACGCCGCCTGCTCCGCCGGCTCTGAGCGGAAACGCCATCCTCTTCCCGGGGTTCACGTCATTGGAGCCATGTCCGCCTGTCAGGAAACTGTGATCCTGTCCGAAGCCGCCTGGCGGGAGCGCCAGCGCGCCCACGAGGGGCGCGTGCGCGGCTGGACGGACCCGCACCAGGCGAGGGCGGCGCGCGGCGAGAAGCATCCGGTCTACGATTTCCTGTTTTCGTACTATGCCTTCCGGCCGGCCTGGCTGCGCCGCTGGCACCCGGGTCCCGATGTCGTCCTCGCCGGCGAGGGCGCGCGGGCGTTCCTGCGCTGGCCGGAGTATCGGGAAACCGGTGACGGCGTCGGGGTCGATGTCTCAACCTTGCCGGCGCACCGGCGGGAGTTCGTCCGCTGGTTGCGCGACCTGCTCGTCGTCATGCAGGGCCGCCCGGCCTTCTATGGCTGCTTCGGTCTGCACGAATGGGCGATGGTCTACCGCCAGTCGCCGGACCAGGTGCGGCACAATGCCTGGCCGCTGCGTTTTCCTCCCGACGAGCTGGCGCGCATTGTCGAGGCGGGTCCGGTGTGCTGCTCACACTTCGACGCGTTCCGCTTCTTCACCGCGCCCGCGCGGCCGCTCAACCGCCTGCAACCTGAGCGCGCCACGACGCCGCAGCTCGAACAGCGCGGCTGCCTGCACGCGAACATGGATCTCTACAAGTGGGCCTTCAAGCTGGCGCCCTTCACGCCGTCGGAACTGATCGCCGACGGCTTCGAGCTGGCCCGTGACATCCGCGAGATCGACATGCGCGCGAGCCCTTACGATCTCGCGGGGCTGGGGTTTCCGCCGATCCGCATCGAAACGCCCGAGGGGCGCGCGGAGTACGAGCGCCATCAGCGCGCCTTCGCCGCACGCGGCGAGCCGTTGCGAGCGAGGCTTATTGCGCTCTGCGACAGCCTGCTGCGGGGCGAGGGCACGAGCCCGAGCGTGTAGGCTGCACGTTCAACCACGCAACCGATCCAAGCGGGTTTCACCGAGCACACCGAGCCCCTCACCCGCCGATATAGCTCATCTCGATCTTCGGCCGCACCTCGCCCGCAGCGAGGAGGCCGGCGCGATCGTCCGAGTAGCGATCAAGGCGGCCGCGCCACACCCGTGCGACGTAGGCGCGCAGCGCGGCATCGTCGGCGCCGGCACGCAGAGAGCCGAGCACATCCCACCCCAAGGCGGTGAAGAGGCAGGTGTAGAGCTTGCCGTCGGCCGAAAGCCGCGCGCGGTGGCAATCGCGGCAGAAGGGCTCCGTCACCGACGAAATCAGCCCGATCTCCCCGCGTCCGTCCGTGTAACGGTAGCGCGCCGCCACCTCGCCGCGGTAGGCAGGTCCGACCGGTTCGAGGGGCCATTCGGCGCCGATGCGCGCCACGATCTCGCGGGCGGGCACCACCTGCGCGGCCGACCAGTGGTTCGTGTTGCCCACGTCCATGAACTCGATGAAGCGCAACGGATGGCCGCGTTCGCGAAAATACGCCGCCATGGGCAGGAGCTCGTGGTCGTTCACGCCGCGCTGGACGACCATGTTGATCTTGATCCGCAGACCGAGGCCCGCAGCCGCATCGATACCGGCAAGCACGCGCTCCGGCGTGAACCCGAGCCCGTTCATGCGCCCGGCCGTCGCGGCGTCGAGCGAGTCGACCGAGACATTCAGGCGATCGAGTCCGGCGTCGCGCAGGGCCGGTGCCAGTTTCGCGAGCAGCCAACCGTTGGTGGTGAGCGCCACCTCGGGCACGCCGACGTCGCGCTTCAGGACCCGGATCAGCGCCGGCAGGTCGGCCCGCAAGAGCGGCTCACCGCCGGTGAGTCGGATCTTCTCCACCCCCAGCGCCCGAAACGCGCGCGCGATGCGGACGATCTCGTCCTGCGCCATGAGCTGCGGATCCTTCAGGAAGGCATACCCGGGGCCAAACACCTCGCGCGGCATGCAGTACGGACACCGAAAGTTGCAACGGTCCGTCACCGAGATGCGCAGATCGCGGAGGGGGCGTTGAAAGGAGTCGCGGAGGTCGTCCATGCAGGCGAACGGGCAAGCAAAGCCGTCCCCGCCGTTTTCGCGAGGGCGATTTGAACATCGCTGTCATTCGGGATTCCGTCCCGCGCCAAGTCTGTCCACCGTGCCTTCGTCCGCCTCCCCTTCTTCTGACCATGTTGACCCCCGCCGAAGCCGAAACGCTGATCCTCGACCATGTCCGCCCGCTTCCCGCCGAAGACTGTCCTTTGGGGCAGGCCCAGGGGCGGATCCTGCGGGCGCCAATCGTGGCTGAACGCGATTTCCCGCCCTTCGACCGGGTGACGATGGACGGCTACGCGCTCCGCAGCACGGCGGTGTTGGCCGGCCATCGCCGGTTTCGCATCCAGGGCATGCAGGCCGCCGGTATGGTTCCCCTCGCGGTCGAAGCCGATGACAGCTGTGTCGAGATCGCCACCGGCGCGGTGCAGCCGGCGGGGGCCGACGCGATCGTGCCTTACGAGCAGGTGCGGCGCGACGGCGCCTTTGCCCAGCTCGATGCGACCGCGGTCGTCGCCCCTGGCCAACACCTGCACCGGCGCGGCTCCGATGCCCGCGAGGGCGATCGCCTCGTGCCGGTCGGAACACGCCTCACCGGCCGCGAGATCGCCGTGGCCGCCTCCTGCGGATGCGCCACGCTGACGGTGAGCCAGCGTCCGAGCGTGGCGGTGGTGGCCAGTGGCGACGAACTTGTCGAGGTCACGGCGGCCGTGGTCTCCCCGCACCAAATTCGCAAGTCCAACGACTACGCCCTGCGTGCCACCCTGCTCGAGACCGGAGCCGCCAGCCGGGTCGAACGTTTCCACCTGCGCGACCTGAAGACGGAGCTGGAACAGCAGCTGCGCCGCATCGTGGCCGAATTCGATGTCGTGCTGCTCACGGGCGGGGTGTCCCAGGGCCGCTTCGACTATGTGCCCGAGGTGCTGGCCGGCCTCGGCGTGGTCAACGTGCTGCGCGGCGTGGCCCAGCGGCCCGGCAAGCCGTTCTGGTTCGGAGTCAGTTCGCGCAAGACGCCCGTGTTCGCCCTGCCCGGCAACCCGGTGTCCACCTACATCTGCCTGCACCGCTACGTGCTGCCCGCCCTTGCCCGCATGGCCGGGGCGCCGGCGCCCAAACCCGACTACCTGGCCCTCGGCAGCGCCACCACCTTCAAGGCCCCGCTCGCGTGGATGCTGCCGGTGGTCGTCTCCGCAGCCCCGGACGGACGCCGCATCGGCGAACCGGCGCCGTTCAACACCTCCGGCGACTTTGCCGGCCTGATCGGGACGGATGGCTTTGTCGAACTGCCGCCCGGTCCGCGTGATTTCCCGGCTGGCACCGTTGCCCGCTTCTACCCCTGGAGCTGATTTCACCGCGGCGCGACGTTGTCTCCCGCCGCGATCCTGTTACCCTGTTCTCCTCCGCCCATGCTTTCCCATCTCGACGACAAGAACCGGCCCTCGATGGTCAACGTGGGGGACAAGGCGCCCACGGCCCGCACCGCCCACGCCGTCGCCATCGTGGTCCTGCCCCCGGCCCTCGCGGCCTTGATCAACCACCACGAGATCACCGGCAAGAAGGGGCCCGTTTTCCAGACGGCCAGCCTCGCCGGCGTGATGGGGGCCAAGCGCACCAGCGACCTGATTCCGCTCTGCCATCCGCTCCCGCTCGAGGATTGCCAGGTCGAGCTCAAGGCTCAGCCGCCGGCCGCCGACGGTTCAGTCGAGGTGCACATCCACTGCCGCGCTGCCGTCCATGCCAAGACCGGCGTGGAAATGGAGGCGCTCACCGGCGCGTCGGTCGCCGCCCTCACGCTCTACGACATGGGCAAGGCCGTCTCCCACGGCATCGTGATCCGGGAGATCCGGCTGCTTGAGAAAACCGGCGGCAAGCGCGACTATCGCGCCTCGACCTGATGAAGACCGTCCATGTGCAATACTTTGCCCTCCTGCGCGAACAACGCGGGCTCAGCCGCGAGGCCGTGACCACCGCCGCCGCGACCGCGGGCGACTTGTATGACGAACTGCGCGCCCGCCACCGCCTCGGCCTCGAACCGGCCCAGTTGCGCGTGGCGGTGAACGGCGAGTTCGCCGCGTGGTCCACCCCGTTGGCCGACGGCGCCCAACTGGTGTTCATCCCCCCTGTCGCCGGAGGCTGACCCATGCGTTTTCGCATCTCCGAAACCCCGCTCGACCTGGGCGCCCTGCGCGCCGAACTGCCTGACGCCCGGGCCGGGGCCTTCGTCTGCTTTGAGGGCTGGGTGCGCAATCACAACGAGGGCAAACCGGTCCGCTCCCTCGAATACGAGGCCTACGTCGAGCTGGCCGAGCGCGAAGGTCAGCACATCCTCGCCGAGGCCCGCGCCCGCTTTGCCGTGCTCGACGCCGTCTGCGTGCACCGCACCGGCCACCTCCAGCTCGGCGATCTGGCTGTCTGGACCGGGGTGACCGCCGCCCATCGCGGCGCGGCCTTCGACGCCTGCCGCTACATCATCGACGAGGTGAAGGCCCGCGTGCCGATCTGGAAAAAGGAACACTACGCCGACGGCGCGACCCAGTGGATCAACTGCGCCACCCGGGGCGACTTCGTCGACGAATCGCCACCGCGCTGAACCGGTGCGGTCAACCCGCGCGCAGTCTTTGCCAAGTTCCGCGCGATCTTAAGCGTTGAGCCGGACGCACGGCCGGGCACGATGGAAAGCACAGCGATGACCGCTGTGCCTCCCAAACCCCCGGCACGCATGATCTGCTACGTCCCCGCCGAGACCTCGCCCGGCGAACTGAGGGCCGCCCTCACACCCGCCACCGCCAAAGCCCTCGCCCAACTGGGTTTCACCGTGCAGGCCCCGCCGGGCCTCGGCCGCGCCAGTTTGTATCCTGACGCCGACTACACCGCTGCCGGCACCACCTTCGTCACCGACCATGCCGCCGCGCTCGCCGCCGCCGATGTCGTGCTGCGCGTGCGCAAGCCGCCGGCCGGGGACATTGCGCGCATGAAGCGCGGCGCCCTGCACCTGAGCCTGCTCGATCCATTCAACGAAAAGGCCCTGATCGAGGCCTTCGCCGCGGCCGGGGTCGACGCCGTTAGCCTAGAGATGATCCCGCGCACCACCCTCGCGCAAAAGATGGATGTGCTCAGTTCCCAAGCGAGCCTCGCCGGCTACGCCGCGGTCCTCCAGGCCGCCGCCCGTCTGCGCATGGCCCTGCCCATGATGATGACTCCCGCCGGCACGATCATGCCAGCCCGCGTCTTCGTCATCGGCGCCGGCGTGGCCGGACTGCAGGCGATCGCCACGGCCAAGCGGCTCGGCGCCCGGGTCGAGGCCTTCGACACCCGCCCGGTGGTCGAGGAGCAAGTGAAGTCGCTCGGGGCCAAGTTCGTGAAGATCGATCTCGGCCAGACCGGACAGACCGCCGGCGGCTACGCCCAGGCCCTCACCCCCGAACAAATCGCGAAACAACAGGCCGGCATGGCCCGGGTCTGCGCCCAGGCCGACATTGTCATCACCACCGCCAAGGTGTTCGGCCGCAAAGCCCCGCTGCTGGTGACTCGCGCCATGCTCGACGGCATGAAGCCCGGCAGCGTCGTCGTCGACCTCGCCTTGGAAAGCGGCGGCAACGTCGAGGGCGCCCAGCCCGACCAGGAGGTCGTGACCGACCGCGGCGTCATTCTACTTGGGCAAACGTGCTTCGAGGGCACCGTCGCCGCCCACGCCACCCAGGTCTTTGCCGCCAACCTCACCGCCTGGCTCACCCACTTCTGGGATGCGAAGGCCAAGACCCTGCGGCTCGACCCCGAGGACGAGATCCTCAAGGGCAGCCTGATCACCCGCGGCGGCGCCATCGTCCATCCGCAGTTCGCAAGGAAAGGCTGATGGGTGAAGGCGTAAGGCTGAATCAAGGCCCGATCCCCGCAGCCGAACGCCTCTCACCGCCGAAACCCACCTCGCCCCACCGCTTTCAACCGTCCCGTTCACCCAACGCCCCTCCTGCGGCGTCAGCCCTTCCGCCTTCAGCCTTCAGCCTTCCCCTCCCCCGTCCTTCAGCCTCTCCCTCCTCCCTCCCATGGACCTGATGCTTCTGTTCTTCATCTTCACGCTCGCCGCTTTTCTCGGCTTCGAGCTGATCGCCAAGGTGCCGTCGCAGCTGCACACGCCCCTGATGTCGGGCTCAAACGCCATCTCAGGAATCACCATTGTCGGCGCCATCATCGCCACCGGAACCGATGACGGCTCCTGGGTGACCACCACCCTCGGCACCTCGGCCATCGTGCTCGCCACGGTCAACGTGGTGGGCGGCTACCTCGTCACCGACCGCATGCTCGGCATGTTCAAGAAGAAGGAGCCGGCGAACAAGGAGGGTGCGTCGTCATGAGCCCGCAACTGCTCAACCTCGCCTACATCGTCGCCTCGATCCTCTTCATCTTCGGCCTGAAGATGCTGGGGCGCCAGCACACGGCGCGACGCGGCAACCTGCTCTCCGCCGTCGGCATGCTCATCGCCGTGGTGGTCACGCTCTTCGACCGCCACGTCGTCAGTTTCCAGTGGATCATCGTAGGCCTCATCGCCGGCACCCTCATCGGCATCGCCTGCGCTCGTCTCGTGAAGATGACCTCGATGCCCGAGATGGTCGCCCTGCTCAACGGCTTCGGTGGCCTGGCCTCCCTGCTCGTCGGCTGGGCCGAGTACGGCAAGATCCAGGCCTTCGGCTGGGACAAGTACCTGTCGGAATTCGCCGGCACGCCCACCTTCACCAGCGCGGTGATCTTTCTCACCGTGCTCATCGGCGGCATCACCTTCACCGGCTCGATCTACGCCTTCTGCAAGCTAGCCGAGTGGCTCAGCGGTCGGCCCATCCTGTTCACCGGCCAGAACATCGTGAACGGCCTCATGGCCGTCGCCCTGCTCGGCGCCGGCGTGGTCTTCATCGTGAGCCGCGACATGCAGCTGACGACCACGGCGTTCTGGGTCGTGCTCGCCCTGTGCCTTGTCCTCGGGTGGACGCTGGTGATGCCGATCGGCGGCGGCGACATGCCCGTCGTCATCGCCATCCTCAACAGCTTCTCCGGCCTCGCCGCCTGCGCCGCCGGATTCGTCATCACCAACAACGTGCTCATCGTCGCCGGCTGCCTCGTCGGCACGAGCGGCATGATCCTCTCCGTGATCATGTGCAAGGCGATGAACCGCTCCATTGCCAACGTGCTGTTCTCGGGCTTCGGCGCTGCACCCGCCGCCACCGCCGCGGGTGGCGAGGGCGCGATCCAGGGCGAGCTGAAGCCGATCTCGCCCGAGGACAGCTTCGCCGTACTCGAGGCCGCCCGCCAAGTCGTCATCATTCCCGGTTACGGCATGGCCGTTTCCCAGGCCCAGCACGTCGTGCGCGAACTCGCCGAGATGCTCGAACGCAACGGCGCCGAGGTGCGCTTCGCCATCCATCCCGTCGCCGGCCGCATGCCCGGCCACATGAACGTTCTGCTCGCCGAGGCGAACGTGCCCTATGAGCAGCTCGTCGAGATGGACGCCATCAACCCGCTCATGTCGACGATGGACGTCGCCATCGTGATCGGTGCGAACGACGTGGTGAACCCCGCGGCGGCGCGCGACAAGGCGTCGCCCATCTACGGCATGCCCATCATCAACGCCCACGAGGCCCGCACCGTCATCTGCCTCAAGCGCGGCAAGGGCACCGGTTTCTCCGGACTCGAAAACCAGCTCTTCCTGCTGCCGAACACGCGCATGCTCTACGGCGACGCCAAGGCCTCCCTGCAGGGTGTGATCAGCGAATTCAAAGCCGTCGCCGCCGCCTGATCCCGATCCCGGGATCGGCGTCCCTTCAGAACATATCCATCGCCGGAGACAGCGGCGTACTGCGCGCGACGTTGAGCCGGATGGACTCCAGATTTTCGCGCACCAGGTCGCCCATCGATTCACAGCGCAGGTACTCGGCACGCTGGTAATGGTCGGCCAGCGCCGCGCGCAGTTCGTGCACGTTCTCGACCGGGGCGATCGGGTCGCTCGACATAGCCCGCAGCAGCATGCCGAGCCGCTCTTCGGTCACCGCCGCGCGCTGCAGCATCAGGACCTGCTCCTCGCGTTGGTACTGCCGTGCCGTCTCGATCCGCAGGTGCTTGATGCAAAACAGGGCGAGCGGCTGGTTGTCCTTGAAGAACTGCGGCCGGTACAGGTTCATCCGGCCCTCGTACGACTGCTGGTCGAAATCCATCGCACGAATGCGGATCTGCGCCCCCTCGAAGTCGGGCGTGACCACCACCACGAAGTTGTAGCTGCGCATGTCGCCGAGCAGGCGCACGAAGCAGCGCTCGTTGAACTTGACCAGCTCCTTGGCCACGCGGATCGGCCGCATCTCGGAGCTGTTGAGCCAGCGATCGATGAAGACGTCGCCCGGGATGCCCGCGATGTGCTCCTCCACCAGCGTGCCGCCGTGGGTGAGGTAATTCATGCGGTTCGGGGAGAGCACGTGCTCCAACTCGAGCCCGTAGACCCGCGACGCGTCGCCACGCTTGATGTAGAAGTGATCCGGGTTGTCGTTGTAGGCGTTCACGATCCGAATCCGAAAAGGCGCCGAGTTGCCGAAGGCGCAGAAGTCGATCCGGTCGATGTAAAGGTGCCGCATCACGGACAGGTCGCCGTCGACCCGTAGGATGGCGTACACGTGCTTCAAGTCTTCGTGCAGCGACTCCATGTCCTGCCGGTCATAGACCACCGACTCCCACAGGGTCGTCTTCCCGGTGGCATCCGGCAGCGGCCAGGACTCTGAGAACCGGCGCAGGCGCTCGTAGGTGACGGGGAGCTCCCGCTCACGCCGGAAACGCCTCAGGTAGGCACGCAGACCATCGCTGATCGGAAAACTGGGTTTCTTGTGCTGCGGCCTCAGCGCCGTGTCCATGCCCCACGCTGGGCCCGGCCTGTCCCCATGGCAACGCCGGAGCCCGACGCGTGACACCGGCATTCCTGACGGTGAGATAAAACCGCCCCCAAGGTCACCCCCGACCCCCGCCGGTTTCGCCTCGCCGAGGGTCCGGACGGCCGCTAGCGTCCCCATCCATGCTGCTCTTCGCCGCCACCGCGCTCGAAAAACTGCAAAACGTGCCCAAGGCCTTTTGGGTCAATGCCCTCATGGCCATCGGCGCCTTCATTGTCGCCGTCATCCTGATCCGGAACGCCGCCCGCATGAACAAATTCGTGCTGGCGATGATTGTCTTCCTTTTCGTGTCCGTCGTCTGCTTCCAGTGGATCTTCGAGCGCAACGAACCGAAGTTCCTCACCCCGTACGTCGAGAAGATCGCCCCGTTCTTCCCCAGCAAGATCGACTACTACGGCAAGCAGCAGGACCTGCCCAAGGGTGCCAAGTAAGGCCCTCGCCGGCCTCCGCGGCCCTTCACGACCGGCGCCCGTTGTTTAACGGTCACAAAACACCCCTAGTTTAGGGTGGTCTTCCAAGGGAGGAAATGCCTTCCTTCGCCTTTCCCGTTTATGCCCAAGACGCACTCTGACATCGGACTCATCGGCCTCGCGGTCATGGGTCAGAACCTGGCCCTCAACATCGCCGACCACGGCTTCCAGATCTCGGTCTACAACCGTACCGTCGAGAAGACGGAAAAGTTCGTGTCCGAGAATCCGAATACCCCCGGCGGCCTCGTCGGCGCGAAGACCCTCGAGGAATTCGTCGCCTCCCTCGCCAAGCCGCGCAAGGTGATCATCCTCGTCCAGGCCGGCAAGGCCACCGACGCGGTGATCGACAGCCTCGTGCCGCTCTTCGAGCAGGGTGACATCATCATCGACGGCGGCAACGCCCTCTGGACTGACACCATCCGCCGCGAGAAGGCCCTGAAGGAAAAGGGCCTCCGCTTCATCGGCTCCGGCGTGTCCGGCGGTGAAGAAGGCGCGCGCTTCGGTCCGTCCCTCATGCCGGGCGGCGACAAGGAAGCGTTCAAGGAGCTCGAGCCGATCTGGAAGGCCATTGCCGCCAAGGTCGACAAGAAGACCGGCCGCCCCCTCACGGGCGCGACCCCCGGCAAGCCCGTCAAGGGCGGCGTCCCCTGCACCACCTACATCGGCGAGAACGGCGCCGGTCACTACGTGAAGATGGTGCACAACGGCATCGAGTACGGCGACATGCAGATGATCTGTGAGTCGTACGACCTCATGAAGGGCCTGCTCGGCCTCACGCCCGCCGAAATGGGCGAGATCTTCTCCAAGTGGAACAAGGGCGCCCTCGACAGCTTCCTGATCGAGATCACCGCCGACATCCTGAAGCAGAAGGATCCGGCTTCGAACAAGGCCTTCGTTGACGTGGTGCTCGACACCGCCGGCCAGAAGGGCACGGGCAAGTGGACCTCGGTCAACGCGCTCGACATGGGCGTCGCCGCCCCGACGATCGCCGAGTCCGTCTTCTCGCGCTGCCTCTCCGCCATCAAGGAAGAGCGCGTCGCCGCCTCCAAGGTCCTCAAGGGCCCGAAGGCGAAGAAGCTCACCGCCCAGAAGAAGGCGCTCATCCAGGCCATCCACGACGCTCTCTACTGCTCGAAGATCTGCTCCTACGCGCAGGGCTTCCAGCTCATGCGCCAGGCCCAGGTTGAGTACAACTGGAAGCTGAACTTCGGCCAGATCGCCCAGATCTGGCGTGGCGGCTGCATCATCCGCGCGGCCTTCCTCCAGAAGATCACCGAGGCCTACGCCCGTGACGCGAAGCTCGCGAACCTGCTGCTCGACCCGTACTTCAACAAGACGATCCAGAAGGCGCAGAAGAATTGGCGCAAGGTCGTGGCCCTCGCGGCGGAGAACGGCATCCCGGTGCCCACCTTCGCCTCGGCCCTCGCCTATTACGACGGCTACCGCTCGGCCCGTCTGCCGGCCAACCTGCTCCAGGCCCAGCGCGACTACTTCGGCGCCCACACCTACGAGCGCGTCGACCAGCCCCGCGGCAAGTTCTTCCACATCGACTGGCCGGAGAAGTCCCGCCCGCAGCTCGAGGCCTGAGGCCCCGGGTAGAACGATTCAACCCTCTCAAGCCGCGCCCACTCCGGGCGCGGCTTTTTTGCGCCCACGTGCGTGGGCGATCCACAGCAGGCACGGCAGTGACACGTCACAAACCGAGGCGCTCCCGCCCCGATGCAATGTGTAACGGCGTGACCCCACTCTGGATACCCCAAGCCGACAATCCCCCGAACCCTCGCGGGGGAACCCCTTGTCTCATGACGCTGGCCAACCTCTTAGAAAAATCCACCCCATCGCCGACGTATGCACCGAAGGGGTCGAGTCGAGCAACGGGACCGCGAGGCGGAAATTCTGAGAGAATGACAGTGCTCGGCCTACCCCCTCAGGGTTTGCACCGTCATCACGGTACTGCGTTCACGGCGATGGCCTGGACCAGCTCCGGGTTGGCGCTCACTCGCGGGGCGATGCCGCTGGCGGTGGTGAGGCCGCGCACCTCCACCCGCTCGGTCAGGCGATAGGGGAAGGGGCGGTCGGGACGCGGCGCGCCCAGGGGATCGCTGAAGAAGTAGATTCCGGCGTACCCTTCGCCGCGCCCACCGTCCTCGACGACCAGACCATCGATACGCACGACGCGCGGCATTGAGCACGGATACCCGAAATCGTGCGTCCCATCATTGCTGACGCGGAACATCGCCAGCGTTCCACCCGACCGTCCCGGGGGAACCCAGCGGCTGTTGCGTACCTCGACGTCACCGTCCCACGTCGAGCCATAATCGGATCGAAAACTGATCAGCGCGCTGCTGTGCACCGTCGAGTCCTCTACCAGCAGGCGGCCTCGTCCGATGGCGTTCAGCCCGGCATGTCCCAGCGTCGTGCGGCGGATGATGTAATAGCCTGAAACCCCCATGTGCACGTCCATGCGCGAAAGCACACAGTCCTCCACCAGGACGTTCTTCATGAAGTTGGTCGCCGCGACGCCCCACTTGGTGGTGTCGTGAATGTCGTCCATCCGGCAGTTGATCATCCGGAAGTTCACCACGCGGTTCACCCCGTAGCCATACGTGCCCATCGACACCGGTTCGCCCGCGGAGCCGATGGTCTTGTACACCTTGCGTGCGTCGATCACGCAGTTGCGCACCGTGATGTTGGCACACTGCTCGATGAGCAGAAATCCGCGGTAAGGATGCCCCACGTCCGTCTCACCCGTGACGCGGTGGGTGACACCGTCGATCTCGGTATTCGAACGCCGGATCACGATGTTGCGGCCCCAGTAGTTGTAGCCGACCTCCTGCTTCATCTGGTTCGCGATGTTCTGGAACACGCCTCCGCGCACCACCAGCGGCGTCGCATCGATCGGATGGGCCTCGACGCGCGTGACCACGTCGTAGTCCCACTCGATCGTCCCTTCGATCGAACCGTCCGGACGGAGGATAAACACTTCCTGCTGCGGCGTGCCGCGGTTGGCATTCAAGCCGCGGCGGATGAAGAGCCGGCGTTGATCGTTCCGCACCAACACGAGGAGGTCCGTCGCCGGCCGCAGGTCCAAGTGTGTCTGCCCGGCCGTCAGGCGATCGATCGACAAGGGCACAGGCGCCAGACGGGAGCGCACTTCAAACAGCGGCCGTTGGTGGTTCTCCACCCCTTGGCTGTCGTCGATGATGAACCGCGAGGTGCCCCAATCGGTGTCCGTCTCGATGATCGCCGTCAGCGCCCGGCGGCCGAGGTGGTACGTCGCCGCGGGATTCGACCGCACCGGCAGGCCCCGCTCATTGGCATGCGCGTGCGCCGCGACAATGGCCGGGAGGTCGTCCGCCACGCCGTCGCCGACCGCACCGAAGGCCTCGTAAGTGACCACGCCCGCGGCCGAACGGGCCGGACCCTCCCCGGCGGTCGCGAGGGGCAGGAGGAAGGTCAGCGAGATCCATCCCAGCAGGGATAGCGGGCGAGGCAGGAGAGCGTGATTCATACGGGTAATGTCAAAGGTGGCGCGCCGTCAGCGTCCGTCGAGCCGCGGCGCCGAATGACCTCGGTCGCGGAGGGTTTGCAGCAGCGTCTGCAGGGCCGCCACCCGCTCCGGGTGCTGCGCAGCAAGGTTGTGCCGCTGCTGCGGGTCCTGCTTCAGGTGATAAAGCTCGAAGGGCTGGTCGTCATCGGCCGGCTGGCGGTGTTTCGCGTTCCACGCCGCCGGCACCGGACGTTCGTCGCCCGTCTTTGTGGCCACCAACACCCAGTCGCCGTCACGCACCGCATAGCGATTCGCATAGGTGTTGTGCACCATCGACCGACGCGGTCCGGCTTCCGCCTCGCCGCGAAGATAGGCGAGGAAATCATGCGAGTCTTCGGCCGCATCCCGCGGTAGCCCGTAGCCCACCACGGAGGCGAGCGTGGCCATGAAATCAACCTGCGAGATCAACGCCGGAGACACGCGGCCGGGTTGCGTCACCCCGGGCCAGCGGACCAGAAACGGCACGTGATGCCCGCCTTCGTAGAGGTCGCGCTTCACCCCGCGGAAGGGTGCGGATGACCAATGATCGTACGTTGCGTCGCGCGCGTAGGCATAGTTCTCCGCGCCATTGTCGGCCGTGAAGATCACGATCGTGTTCTCCGTTGCGCCGATCTGGTCGAGGGCCGCGAGGATGCGCCCGCAGGCGTCGTCGGTCTGAACCACGAAATCGCCATAGGGCCCGGCCTGCGACGTTCCGTCGAAGGCGTCATTGGGGATGATCGGTGCATGCGGCGAGGGGAACGGGACGAAGAGGAAGAACGGCTCGGCCTTTCCCCGGCGGGACAACACGTAGTCGACGCTTCGCTGCGTGAGCGTCGGCAGCACCGCGTAGGGGTCCCAGTCCGACACCGCCGGGCCGGGCCGGCATTCCCAATTGCCCTCCTTGGGTGGCTGGGGGAATTTGACAAAGTCGGTATCCGGCGCCCGCACCAGCGTCCGATCCTCGATCCACGCATACGGTGGAAAGTTGATCACATCGTCCCCAAAGTAGTGGTCAAAGCCATGGTCCAGCGGCCCACCATTCACGGGTTTGGTCCAGTCGAAGTCCTGCGCCTTGATCGAATCCTTGGGCGTGCCGGGTTTGCGGATCGCATCCCAGTCCCAGCCAAGATGCCACTTGCCGATCACGGCCGTGGTGTAGCCTTTCTCCCGGAGCATCTGTGGCAGCGTGAGCTGGCCGGGCTTGAAGACCGATGGACCGAAGCTGTTGGTGATGCCGTGGAAGTCCCGCCAGTGGTGGCGTCCGGTCAGCATCGCGTAACGCGACGGCGTGCAGATCCCCGACGAGGAATGCCCGTCGGTGAACCGCAGGCCGGTCGCGGCCAGCCGGTCGAGGTGCGGCGTGGGAATCTTCGAGGCGGGGTTGTTCGCCCCGAGATCCCCGTAGCCCATGTCATCGGCATAGAGGATCACGATGTTGGGCAGCGGTCGCGCGGATCCGAACGCGACACTCGCGCCGAGGGTGAGAAGGAGGGTAATCAGGGATTTCATAGGGGTAACAGGAACGTCGAGGAGAGCGCCCTCACCACGACGAGAGCGGCTGGAGGTCGTACGGACCGGCGTCGGAGCCCCCGGGCACCACACGCACGGTGACCATGGTGAGGGACTCGCCGGACGGTGTGACGTCAAGACGGAGCAGGCTCACGCCGGGATTGAGAGCATTGAAGCCGTCGTCGGGCGGTGCGGCGGGAGCGACGGTGAAACTCGCTCCGGCCGGCGCGAGTATGCGCACGGTGAGCGTCTGGCCCTGCTCGGTCAAAACCGCCGTGTCGCCCTGAAGGGCAACCTTTGCCCGCGTCGCCATCTGCCAGCGGACCCCCTGGCCGGCCTTCAGGCCGCCGATCTCATCCTGCACCACAAACCCGCGGTCGGGCTGCAGGCGAAAGCCTCGCCGGACCTCGCCGGCCTGACCGGCAAAAACCGGACTCAGATCAAGCACGGCCAAGCGGCGATGCGCCTCGGTGGAGAACCGTTCCACCGTCGCATGGCCATCGACGCGGTGATGTTGCCCATCGATGGTGAGGGTATTGTGGCTGAAGTTGTTCAGCCGATACACCGTCCAGCGGTCGGAGTCCTGCCCGCGGGCAAAGAGCCGGATTCCTTTCGACTCCAGCGACTCGTAGCTCTGCAGCCCCAGATCCACTGCCCAGCGAACGCCGTCGACTTCGTAGACGAAGGTGCCGGCGTCCATGTGGCCGTGATTGATCTCCGCGGCGCCGCCTTTGACCGCCAGATAAGCGCCATTGGGATTGCTCCAGGATTCACGAAACACCACGAGCGGATTCAGGCCGCGCCCATGCCAGTCCAGCGGCAACTTCGGCTCGGCTGCGGCGAACCCCGGTTCCGGCCACCACAGCGCGGCGAGGGTTGCGAAACGATGACGCCGCGCAACCGCGGTCCGCTCCTCGGGCACGGCCAAACGCCGGCGCTCAAAGAGAGCGAGTCCGGGATCGCCGGTGGCCCGGTTGAACCAGAACACGGCGGGTTCGACGCTGGATCGCTCCGTGGCATCGGCGAAGTTCCAAGACCGGCCGGTGGCTCCGGTGGTTTGGAGATACGCACCCGCGCTGGCGAGGAAGCCGGGCGCAGACCGCATGCCCCAATCGGTGCCCAGGGCCGACTCCACGGCGGCAATAAGCAACACCTGGTAGGTCGTACCGTAGCCCCAATAGCTCGGCCCCTCGGGATACGCCCCGTCCGGAGCATAAGGCTTGAGGCCATGCCCGATGCCGGCCCGCGCGAGCTCCAGCAGGCGCCCCGCCTCCTCCGGGACCTCGTCGCCCACCGCCAACGCACTGAGCACGAGGCCGCCAAAACACACTTGGTTCCAGTTATTCTCCACCCGGTGCCAGCGATTGTGAGACGCCTCCGGGTCGAGTCCCGGCCGCAGACCTTTCTCCACCAGCGCGGTGCGAATCGTGGCGCGCGCCTCCGGTGTCAGGACCTCGTGCAGCCAGTCGTATCCCAGCGCGAGCGCGGTCGCAGCTTCGCCGACATCGAGAAAATGGGACGGATTCCAATCCGTGAAGGCCGCAGCGGCCAGCATCTCCTGCTCGGCTCGACGGGCAAACGCGGCGTCGCCGGTCGTTCGCCACGCATAGCTCCAGAGCAGGACGCGGCGCAGCAACTCGCGTGACACGTCGAGCAGGCGGCGACCGGTCATCACGCGCTGCACCGGAGGTTCGGCGAGCAGCCGGCGCGACTCGGCGATCAGGGCGTCATGGTACGCGGCGAGGTCCGGTTCGGTTGCGAGGCGCGCCTTGTGCCGCGTCCAGTCCGCTTCGTTGGCGAGCAACCGCGGATGGGGAGGCAGCTCCAGCCGGGACTCGGCCGCGCCAGCCGACAGCGCGGCGCACAACAACCCCAAGGCCAGGACAGGTCGAAAAACGAGCCTCATCATGATTGGCCCCCTTTCCCGCCAAGGTTGGATTCACGGTTGAGGTGCTGACGGGCCGAGGACGGATGCGGACAAAGAATCATGAGGCGTGGGATTGGGCGGGGTGACACAGGCCATGGCCGATCGCGCGCAAGAGCGTGCTCGTCCAACCTGTGAAGCGATCGCGCGAGAGTTGGGCGCCATCGAACTCAAGACAAGCCACGGTCCGCGGCTTCCTGCAGTTTGCTCGTTCACCCTGCAGTTCGCTGGCTGTTGTTCGATGGGGCCAGGAAAGCGTGAGGACGCGAAATCCAGCCTCGTCCATATGAGCGTACGTTGATGCATGAGGTCTGGAGCGTACACCGCGGGACCTCCTTTGCCTTGCCGGGAAGTTCAAGGCGTTGCGCGTGATCCCAAAGGTGGCTCGGGTAGTCGTTGGGGCGAGCCGCTGCCAGTAGTAGCCAAGATCACAGGCCCAGTTTGGGTCACCCTGTTCAGAAACAGCCGATGACGACGTGCGACCTGCCCCTTTTGGCCGCGCCAGCCGGCCGCACCCAAGCCCGGCGTAACGTTTACTTCGGCCGCGTGGTGAACAACCGGGCGTATTCCTCGCGCAACGCTTTCACTTCCTCAGGAGAAGCGCCCGAGGCCTCAAGCACCTCGATGATCAACGCGAGACGGTTCAGTGCCTCCGCCCCCGCATCGATCCGCGCCAGCTCCTTCGCGCGCTCGCCCTGACTCTTGCCGACCCCAGGCAGCGTCACGCGATTCAGCAGCAGTCGGTCCAGGTCGGAGAGATAGGTCTGGCTCAGCCTGCGTTCCCTTGCCCCGTCTGTCTCGAATGGCTCGGCCTCGACGTGTTTGAATTGCTCGACGCGAGGCAGGACGGGAAGCGGAGCAGGTTGGCCACTCCCGGCACCACCCATGCGCGGCGCCTCCACGACCATCCGCGGCAGCTCCGTCGGAGCTTCTTTCGACGCCGGCTGCTTGGGAGCCGATGAACGCCCCATCGGACGCGTGACACGGCTCGCCGGCGCATCCGCCGTGCCATCCGCAACTGCAGCGGCGCGGATGCCCGGATCGTAGGCCGGCATCGCCGCTTTCAATCGCTTCCGCGTCGACTCGCTCGGCGTTTGCCGAGGGGCCTCTTCCGCGTTCACGTGCGCGAGACCCAAGGCCAAAACGAACTGTGCCGCAAAAAGGCGCATACACGCGGAAAACCGCGAACACCGTTGTGGGGCCGCTTCCTGACTGACGCGACGCGAATGTTCGGGACGGATGCGCACCCCACCTTAGGGCGTCAGACTCATGGCTGGCGAAGGCGTCTTTGAAACTGGAGCAGTGACAGCGGAACCACCTTCGCGCCCACTGAGTTCACGTAGAGCCACGCATCGTTGCGATTCGCGGTGGAACCGTCGACTTTGATCGTGGACGTTGGCGAAACGATGCCAATCAAGAGCGAGGACGGATAGAGCTGGTGAAGATCCGTCCCCGAATACGGGCTTTGACCGCCACTGTAGTTGTAATAGCCGAAGGTGAACATGTCGTCCGCCGTTTCTTTCGGCCCGGCCTCAATGTTCCAGAAGGTGTTGTCTTTACCCATATGGGGCATGTTCGAAGCGGCACCTCCCGATCCAATGCGGAATCCGATCGAGTTCTCGTACAAATTGGCAATCGACGGACTTCCGCCATGCCCCTCCAATAATCCCGGTTTCGATGCGAGGTTGACCAGGCCGGTGAACACGTTCGCAACCGCCGAATCAATGACGCTGGCATGGTGCGTGCGTTCGGAGTAAAATGTAACGTTCGACATGACACTCGAAGAGGTGGAGTTGAACTGCACGCCATAGTGTCCGCGCCCGCTGCTGCTGATGCGGTCGATGGTGCAATGCAACGACTGGGTGGCGAGGACGTCATTGTTCATTTTCTCAAAGACGACATCGCGGACCCAGCAATGGGCAGAGGCGAAGATTCCCACGCCGCACCAACCATAATCCGCCTCCCACGAGGCATGGTGGAAGTAGGAGCCGTCGGCATAGTTGCCTCGAATGACCATGTTCTCGACGCCGCATTCCTTAATCACGTTCGTCCCCGCGATCCGGGCGCGCGCACCGAAGTTGACCGTCATCGGACGCGGAAGCGGCGTAACCAGATGAACGGTTTGCCCATCCGAACCCACACCCGCCACTTCGGCCCGAAAGGTAAAGGGCGCATAGCGAAGAAAGTACGTCCAGCTGCTTTCCACCGGAATCAACGTTCCCACGGGATAGACGAGGTCCAGCATCAGGTCCGGCAAACGGTTGCCATTGGCGTCAGTCGGACTGAGGAGGTTGAGCTCAAGTATGTCACCTTGATTGATGCCACTGTTACTGGTGAGCACGATGGAGGAGGCGCCCCTTGGCGCGTTGGCCGCAAAGGAGATCGCGGCCCCCCGATAATTCATGGAGGTGCCCATCCGTATGAGATAGTAGCGTTCGAACCCTGAACTGATCGCGTAGGTATCCCATTGCTTGAGAACGGTGCCGCCCGGCCCGTGGCCGCTGCCACGCAGGACCACGTTTGAGCCGCGGACCTTCAGAATATCAGAGCGCGGCAGGCTCGTCGGCATGAAGAAATCAAATTGGCCCGGTGGAAAGTACACCACGCCGCCTCCAGCCGAAACAGCTGCATCGATGGCGGTCTGCACGGCGGCCGTATCGTCCACGCCGTCGTTGGCGATCGCACCATAGGTTGTGACATCGTGGGAGATCGCCGGATAAGGAGGATCCATCACCCCCATGCGGTATCCAGCCGTACCCCAATCCGTCAGCCGGGGTGACGGCTGGACTGCGAACTCCTCCGCCAAGGGCTGCAGCCCTCCCACGGTAAACGTACGCGTCACTTTATCGACCAAATAGGGACCGCTATAGCCGGACAAAACGAGCTCATGTGTACCCTGCGCAAGCGTGCCGGCAGGCAGTGTCCATTCGAAGGGAGCTTGCGTATCCTGTCCAAGGAGCACGCCGTTCAGTCGAAACTCGACCCGGTCGAGCATCTTCCCAGGAAGCAACGATGAGTGAATCGTTACCGCTTCGTTGGTCAGAAAGGCATCGTGATTCCGCGGACGGACGACGTTCTGATAGTCGTCCTTGGTGGCGATGACCAAGCGGGCCGGATTCCCGCTTTCCCGCGAAGCAAAGCTCTTAAAGTTCTCCGCGGATGTCACCGCATTGGAAACCTTGATGCTCGCCGACGACGACGACGACGCCAGGACGGCTGCGAAATTGCTCAAGGGGACGGTGATTGAATTGAGCGGAGACGGGATGGTCGCCAGAACCCCCAACGCTGGAGGCCGGTTGTTCCAGGTGAGGCCTGCTTCTGTCCAGGCAGCTGAGGTATAGCTCAGCGTGGTGGACGATACATTTGCGCCGCCAACGGCGACCGTCGCCTCAAACGTCGCCGAGACAACCGGACCAAGATTGGTCGGAAGTGGAAAATAGAAGTAGCTTTCGCGGTTGTATCCGGTGCCTGCTGCCCCTTTTACGGCAAGCGCGGTGACCGTTCCGTAGTTTATCGTTGAATACGTCCCATCCCGCACAAAGGCATCGCGGCTGGCAGGAATCACAATGATTTCGGCGATTGCGGAGAGAGGCAAGGAGGCGAGCGAGAAGGAAAGGCCTCGAAGCAAACGGACGGCGAACGGTCTCATGCAACAACAGGGGTTGAGGGTAAGCGACAGGCAAACACCCGTGCGCGGAGGAGGGTTTTGAGCTTAGCCGGGCGGTAGCAACGCCAGTCGCGGTTTAGCCTAAACCGTCGCTGGTTCGACAGCACGCGGGTTTCGCCGGAAAGAAAACGCAAACATGCCTAGCTGCCCCCAAAGGACAACCAGGCACGAGCTTGGACGTTACCGTGCGATCAAAACGGCAAGGTCACCGTCAACTGCACCGAGCGAGGCGAGACGTAGTTGAAGTTACTCCGGTAGGCCACGTTTGCGAAAACGGACGTGCCGGTATAAACGGGTTCATCGTAATCCAACAGGTTGGAGACATTTAGCGCAGCCTGCACCGGTTGATTGCCGAATCGGAAGTTGTAGCTGGCGAAAGCACTGAAGAGAGCGTATTCCTTCGAATAGATGTAGTTGTAAGCATCATTGTTGGCGTTGCCGATCAACTTGCGTCCAAAAAGGTTTGCTCCGCCGCCCAGGCGCAACCCCTTGAGGGGACCGGACTGGATCTCGTAGTTGCCGAAAACGTTGGCCCGATACTTGTAGGTACCGTCAAGGGTACGGCCATCGGAGGAACTGACAATCGAGGCGAGCAGGTTATTGTAATTCGAAGCGATGGTGGGGCTATCCGGATTGGATGGATCGGCAATGGCAGCCTCCCACTCGGCCTTGTTGGCGGCAATGTACTCGCGCAAGTCAGGCAAAGCGTTGGTTTGCTTCGTTTCGGGCAGCGCAAAATTGAGGCGGAGCCTGAACCCTTTGCCCAGGTTGACAGTGAGGTCCGCTTCCCAACCCGTGCCTTCATAATCCAAGGTGTCTTTGACGATGCTGAAGGGGCCTTCGATCGTATTCTCGTCCTTGTTCA
>VFQR01000640.1_pt1 | contig 41646 bp, 37 predicted proteins | sample 3512321 | NCBI WGS metagenome assembly VFQR01 (sample SAMN10412374, study PRJNA504923) | tailings metagenome | isolation source: Relicate 3 Philex TSF1 revegetated site | place: Philippines: Tuba, Benguet | collected 2017-08-29 | reverse complement strand
CAGAGAGGCGTTCATACCAGAAATAGAGTGGACGCCGATTCATCAAGTCATAGAAGACGAGGCATATCACTGGGATTGTTTCAGGGGCTATATAACTTGGAATTCGCAGGCTCTCCGAAAACTACTTTTAGCGATTGCAGAAGACGAGGAAGAACACATCGCGTTTCTTTCTGAAACAACTGACAACGTGTTTATTCCGTATGATGGAGGTGCAGATGGATTCTCTTTCGATTCAGCGCTTCTACAGAAACTCTCAGAACAATTTGCTTCGTGGCGATCGTTACATCCTTTGGGCCTATGAAATTACAGGAGAACACCCTGAAGCAAGTGATGCTTCCAAGCGTTACCCATTGTCATATGGAAGATCAAACCAATTAAAACAAAAAATTGAATTGTCTTCCTGCTTAACATCCAGGTCTGCAATCGCTACGGCACAAACGTAAACTCTTTGCTGTTGAGCAGCACATGGGCGAGGTCGCGCCAGGCGGGGGATGGGTCGTTGCCGCCGTACTCTTTCGACTGTTCATCGATGAATTCCAGAGCCTCGCGGGATTCGGCTGAGGTTGGTGGTCGACCATAGGCGGCGATCCATAAGGCTTCGACCCGAGAGGCGGGTTCTAATGTTTTCGTCTGCTGGGCAGCTCGATCGGCTTCAGCGAGAATCAAAGGATTATTAAGCAGCACAAGTGCCTGAGCAGGAACATTACTGGTGGAGCGTCTTCCCATGGTGGTGAATGGTGTGGGGAAATCGAAAGCCAGAAAGACCGGGTTCAAAAAGTTTCGCCGCACACTCAGGTACAAACTTCGCCGACCATCGCCATCGAGTGGACCAGACTGCCCCGGACGACCACGCCCTTCCATAAAAGGAGTCAAATGGAGCGGAATGGGTGGGCCGTACATCGTTCGATTTAACCGGCCTGAAAAAGCCAGAATCGAATCTCGTACAGTTTCTGCTTCGAGTCGGCGGGGATTCATCCGATGCAGCAGAATGTTCTGTGGATCTTTCGCTTCGATTTCACTGGCCGCTAGATCGCTCGATTGCTGCCATGTGGACGAGTTCAGAATCAGGCGGTGGAGATGCTTGAGTGACCAACCGGAGTCAATCAATTCACTCGCCAGCCAATCGAGCAGTTCAGGATGCGAAGGGGGTTGCCCCATCTTGCCAAAGTCATCCGGCGTGGGAACTAATCCTCGCCCGAAGTGGTAATGCCACAGTCGATTCACGATGACTCGCGCTACAAGTGGATTTTCCGGGCTCACCAGATTCTCGACGAGTTCGAGCCGCCCACTCCCGTGATCAGGTGCCTTGATCTTCAGTCCACCAAGCACTTCCAGTGGTCGACGAGGCTCGACAGGGCCAGGCTTCTTGTGGTTTCCCCGCAGCAGGACATGATCATCTTCCGCAGTACCATCGGCCATAGCGAGAACAAACTCTGGCTCGGGAAGTTGGCTCATAGCCGCCTGCCAGCGGGCCTGCTGCTGCTCGACTTGCTGACGCTTCGACTTCCAGGAAGATCCTTCAGGAAAGAGCTGCTCATCCAGGACTCCCGCTTGCCAGAGATCGCGCAGAGCCTGCGTGAATGTGCTCGAAGGAAACTCCTCTTTCTCCCGCCCACCACCGCTTTGCCACCATGCGACATATCGAGCGGCCAACTGTTCGGGTTCGACAATCGCTGGATCATTGAGCCATTCCAGGAGGGCTGAGGGAACGTCGTCAACCGCTCGCGGGCCATCTGTCACTCGGACTTCGTCAACAGCGATCCAGCCATCGGCCGCTTCATCGACAATCTCGATGTAGATCTTGCTCCCCATTGCCCGGGAGAGATCCAGCCGAAACCACCGCCACTGGCCGTCGTTGGGAACATTCAACGTGAACGATCCATAGAGCGGGTCTTTAATGAGTTGAAAGCCATCCATGATCACATGGACTTGCCCATTTTTGATCTGCCTTCCGGGTTGTGGCGGCCCTCCCAGTCGGGCAACTCGCAGATCCAGATAACGATGCTTGAGTTCAAAAGTCGGTGAACTGAGTGTCCCGACCAGCTTTCGAGAAACTGCACCGGAGTGAGCCGTCCCTGCCTCCTGCAGCGAGACTTCACCTTCACCGGGACGACTGTCGTCGATCAGAACCGAGTTCTCGTTCAATGAAAACGCTGCACCGGTTTTAATCCAGTCGTTATAAGTTCCTGGCTTAAAATCGGCGAGAATTGTCGCTGCGCTACGAGCTGCCAAAGCCTGCTGCTGCTGAACTTCCAGCGCACGGGCCATGTTCTGCTTTTTAGCCGCAAACTCATCTTTGTTCGAAAGAGATCCCAGATGCAGCCAGGGCGAGAGCCAGTCGGTTGGATGGGCCGTAATCCGCTTCTGATGCCTGTTCTTCATCGCGTTCAACCACCTGGCAGGCTGATTGAACAATTCCGGCTGAATCTCCAGGATCGCAGTCCATCGTCCATCATGATGCCGGGCGGCATCATGGATCATCGCCTCATAGGTGCTTAAGGGAACTCGATTCGCCACATCCCGTCGGCTGCTTTGCAGATACCCCGCCAGTGCGTAGTAATCGCGAATCCGAATGGGGTCAAACTTGTGATCATGGCAACGTGCGCAGGCGACTGTCATTCCCATGAATGTCTTGCTGAAGACATCGAGTTGATTGTCGACTGTATCGCACTCTTCCGACCGGATATCGACAGGCGAATGTTTCCCTTGAGACAACCACCAGAAGGCCGTTCCGCAGATCGATTCATTCAAACCTGTGGCTGGATCAAGCCGTGGTTGCGGCAAGAGATCGCCCGCAACATGTTCAGCGACAAACTGGTTGTAAGGGACATCGGTATTGAAGGCCCGAATGAGATAATCACGATAAGGCCAGGCATAGGGGATTTCGTAGTCGAACTCGTGGCCGTGCGTCTCGGCATAACGTGTCAGATCCATCCAGTGCCGGGCAAAGCGTTCGCCATAGTGAGGTGAATTCAGGTAATGATTCACCCAATGTTGCCACGCATCTGGACGAACGTCGGCCTGGAACTCGGCGATTTCCTGGGCGGTCGGTGGCAGCCCGGTGAGATCAATTGCCAAACGCCTTAAACGAGCCAGCGGTGCAGCCTGAGGAGCATGTGGCAACTGGGCCGATTCCAACCTGGAGAGCACAAACTGATCGACAGGATTGTGAACCCAGCCAGCCTCTTGAACCTGGGGGACTTCAGGTCTGGTGATCGGCTGGAACGACCAGTGCTTCGCCCGTTCTTCAAAATTGAACTCGGCTGTCGTCCCTTTCTCGGCAGGAACATCGCCCGCGGGCCACGGCATTCCGAGCTCCACCCAGCGAGTCAGATCGGCAATGGCTTCAGCGGGAAGCTTCCCTTTGGGGGGCATCTGATAACCATCAGCTTCGTATTGAATGGCCTCGATGAGCAGGCTTTCCGTGGGTTTTTGAGCAACGGCGGAAGCACCCGATTCACCGCCCTGCAAAATCGCATCGCGTGAATCGAGCCTCAAGCCGGCTTTCTGCTGGCTGGCTCCATGGCAGCTGTGGCAGTTCTCGACCAGGATAGGCCGGATCTTCTTTTCGAAAAACTCGATCTGCTCTGGCGGAAAGTTGGGCGCTTCCTCAGCGATTGCCGCCGGGCTGCCTTTGAGCCATGCAAGCGATACGCCAAAAATCATCAATAACTTGAAACACCAGGCGAATAGACAGGTGGCGGGAAGCGGCTGGGGCATGTCACATCTCGGCAGCAGTGGAAGCTCGGCAGGAATCCTTTGTCATACGCCACCCCGCCCTTCGATGCAACGAAAATCCAATCCGGCGGTGGCCTGATCAGGACGATATATTGCTACCCATCAATCCTCATCGCGTACGCTGAATTCGAGTTTCCATTTCCCTTCGCTGCGTGTGCTGACACACCAGAGTTCTAACACGCCGAGTTCAGTGATCTTCGAGTGAAACTTGACGGGGACATAATGTTCCTCGGCCGAATCTCCGGCCGAAAGCATCGTTTCCAGTGAGTCGGTTTCGGAAAGATCATCAGGCGACCAGGCTGTCAGCCGACTTCCCGCACGATCATCCTTGCGAACTGATGAACTGAAGAAACGGAACTGTGCGGGCTGGCCCACAATTAAGCCAATGGGGTCGGAAGGGACATCCACCTCTGTTCCCTCTTCCATCCCAAACGGCACAACACATAACGCGCGCAATGGCCTGGGAGCACCGGGAACAGCCAGCCCTGCTGTTTCAATCCCCACATAGTAAGAGCGGGCTGTCCCACCACGAATGCGAACCCCGCCATGCTGCTTGGCCCAGCCGTAATAGGCGGCACCGCGAGCGACTGCATGATCAAGATCTGGTTCTCCTGCCAAAAGTTTCACCGGGGTGGCGGGATACCAGCTTCCGAGAACCTGAGCCAATCGATGAGCCAGCGCGGGAGCTTTAAAGACACCACCATTCAGCAGCAGATGAGTGGGCCCTGTGGAAACACCGGCAGCATGTGTCGCCAGGAAAGCCGCCACATGCCGGGTAATGCCGGTATCGGTTTCATAGGGCAATCCCAGTTCCTGAAAACCCGATTGCCGACGTTTTTGCGGCAGACTATCCAGCGAACATTCCGGGAAGAACCCGTCCGTCAAAAGCTGTGCCACAGCGGCTCGATCCACCTCGACACTCACGGCACCACCAATCAGCTTGCTGCCCCGTCCCTTGATCGAGATGGTGTGCGTTTTGGGGCCATCAGGGGCCAGCAGCACTTCTTTAGCCTGCCGACAAGTATGCCAGAGCGAAATCGATTGCCACGGATCGAGTTGGACCCCCTTGGCCTGAAACAATTCCGCCACATGGAAGGCCAGTGCCAGATCCATGTTATCGCCACCCACCAGCAGATGGTTCCCCACCGCCATCCGCTGAAGTGAAAGCTCTCCACCTTCTTCGAGCACCTGCACGATGGTTAAATCTGTGGTACCGCCACCCACGTCACAAACGAGAAGTGTTTCCCCCACTTTGAGTTGCTTGCGCCATTTCTCTCCCTGACTCGTCAGCCATGCGTAGACAGCAGCCTGAGGTTCTTCAAGAAGAATCAGCGAATCGGGTAAGCCCGCAGCAAAAGCCGCTTCGCGAGTCAATTCTCGAGCACTGGCATCAAACGAAGCGGGGACAGTCAGCACGACCAGTTGTTCGCTGATCGGCGCATCGGGAAACGCCTGCTTCCAGGCACTCACCAGATGCTCAAGGTATCTGCGGGAAGCGGTGACCGGCGAAATCTTGGTGACGATCCCTGTCGCGCTCTCTTCGCTTCCGACTGGCAGCAGGGCTTGATGACGATCCACCTTGCTATGTCCCAGCCAGCTTTTGGCAGCCATGACCGTTCGCTCGGGGTAATCGGCCGACTGCCGGCGGGCCAGTTCACCCACACTGAAGTCGCGATCTTTACTCCAGGGAACATCGAGTGAACCAGGAGCATCATGTGGCCCGGCACAATACAGAAACGATGGCAGTGAAGTGCGTGCTTCGGTTGTCTGAGGTGCGACGAGTTGCGGAATTGGCAACAGTCCGACATCTGGCTTTTCATCACTCAGACGAACGTAGGAAACCACACTGTTGGTTGTTCCCAGATCAATGCCTACGGCAAATTGATGTGCCATTGAAATCCGTTTCCTCGAAAAGATATTTCATGAATCGTCGAGCCGAAGTCCCGTCTCGCGATCGGTTAGTTGCTTAGCTGGATAAGGTCAGATGCGGATCGGTTTGCCCAGTTGACGACGAAGAGGCACAAATTGACCGGCATGCATCAGAGGATGACTGGCGATGAGCACCACAATCGATCCGACCGTCGAAAACATGGGAGGAAATCCGGGAGGACCCGGTTGATCGAGATCGGCCTCTGACATCGACAGAAAGAGTTTTCTGGCAGCCTCATTCACACGATCAAACAACGCGAAGTAATCTGCCTTGGCGAGATAAGCCGGTGTGACGCCGCTTTCAAGAGCGGCCTTGGAATAGGCCTTCGAGAAGCCCTCAGGGAGTTCAATACCACTCCCGGGTCGAAGACCTTCCAGCATATGGTTCGCTGAACTGACCAGATGTCCGAGTTGCCACGCAGCGCAATGGCAACTTGGCCCTGCGGGTCGTTGAAACTCTTCTTCACTGAGATCGTCGAGGTACGTTTTCAGTACCATGGAGCTCATATTCAGGCTCTCGACCGCCATCTGCATTGCATGCATGATTTCTCTCCCGGATTCTGATCTTATTCTGCTCCCAGGAAACAACAGCGCTCTATTGATTGCGAAGACATGCTTGCCCAGAGCTGCAAGCATGGCACACAGAGCGCCATCATTTCATGGCAAGCGTATCAGGGAGATTGCTGGCTACAGCCTTTAGTTTCTCCCTCCCGGAAAGTTTAGCGTTCCAACCTGCGGGAGGCACCCAACCAGCCATGCTCGATACTCGACACACTCCAGAAGTTCAATCATCAAGCCCAGTGTCGTTCGGGTCTCGATCTCAGCAGATTCGCTTCGGGATCGTTCACGAAGCTCTCGCTCACGGGGTCAAAAGTCAGCTTACGCCCGAGAATCCAGGCAATCGCTGCGGCATGGCTGGCAATGTGAGACCGCCGCATGACATCCGGATTCGAGGCTGTTTTGCCGCGAGTACGAATGCAATCGAAGAAGTCTCGGGCATGCACAGAAACATCGAGGCCCCGCACTCGCTTTTCGGCCGGTGGCTGATCTTTGGCCAGCGCTTCTGGCTGAACAACCAGTTCGCCACTATCGCCCGTTTCAACCCACCCTTCATCGCCAATAAAGCGCACCGGGCAGGTTCCTAAGCGGGTGATGAATTGAGGCGAACGTTCTCCAAAGGGTGTTTCCAGGAAATCGACAATCAGCTTCACACCGTTGGCATAAGTACAGACGATTGCTTTCTCCTGTGGCTCATAAGTGATTGGCATCGTGTTGTCGGCCTGATTAGCCCACTGGCACAGATCAATCGTGTGGGCACCCCAATCGAGCAATCGGGCTCCCGAATCGAAATCCCATTGGCCACGCCAGCCACCATCGACATACTTCTGATTGAACGGTCGCCAGGCGGCTGGCCCCAGCCATAAGTTCCAATCCACTTCCTGCTGAGCGGGCGTTTTCTGAGCTGGCAACCACGTGTTATCCAGCACAGGAATATAGACCGAGGCGTGCATGGTGTGCAGTTTGCCGAGCTTCCCCGTATGAACCAGTTCGACCGCTTTCTGGAAGTTGGGAACACTCCGCCGCTGTGTCCCTGCCTGGAAGACACGCTGCTGACTGTGCATCGTATCCGCTAATTGCTGACAGGCTTCGATGGTGATGCCACAAGGCTTCTCGCTGTAGACATCTTTACCCGCCTTGGCAGCGAGGATCGATGCAGCGGCATGCCAGCGATCCCCCGTCGCGACAATCACCGCGTCAATATCTTTGCGATCGAGGAGTTCGCGAAAGTCGCTGTAGAGACGACAGTCGCTGTTCTTGTAATGCTCATCGACCAGTTTCTTACCGGCATCCCGTCTTCTCGCCTGCACATCGGCAATAGCGACGCACTGGACATCAGGCAACTGCAGCATCGCTTTCAGATCGTAAGTGCAACGCGGGCCAATTCCGATCACACCCAGCGTGATCTTCTCACTGGGAGCCGTCGTCTTTTCACGCCCCAGGACATGGGCCGGCAGAATTGTCGCTGCTGCGATCGCGGCAGTACTGGATTGCAGGAACGATCGACGTGAAGGCTGGCTTGGCTCGGACATGACTCTCAATCTCCCTGGGTGCGGATCCATGTCCTTGCAGTATATGCAAATCTTTTGATGAGATGACAGCCTGTTCTTTTCATGACAGAATTCGTCACCATGAGGGCATCTGTGGGAGGGTCACCATCTGTAAGCAGGGTTCACGCAGCGGATCCGCTATTTCACCATTGCACCCTGGACGTAATCTCGTGACTTCCAGACCGAAGGAAGCCCGCGCAGTTTTCGCACCATGGCCGACCATTGAATGGCCAGGAAGATCAGCACGGAGAGCGGATGCAGCACCCAACCCAGGAGACTTTGGCGATAGCTTACCAAGGCCAGCGTGCGCGGAAGCCAGGAACAAAAGAGACTCGCTGCTGCGACCACGAGCGTCGAGGTGCAATCACATTGCAGGGCGAGAATCACCCACAGCGATGGCAGTATCTGTCCCATACTCAAGATGATCGTCGTCGGCACAATCAGAGCCGGAGACCCCAGGCCTGCTGTGGCGTTCTTTTCTAATCCCTTCCACGTCTCGTATTCCGAGTGGTACATGCGGCACACCGCTGTCGATGTCGCATCGAATAGATCGGTTCTCAGGCCATGACGACGGTACAGCCGAGGTAACTCGAGTCCATCATGCAAAGACTGTTTCACCTGCTCATGGCCAGATGTTTTCTCGTAGCCCGATCGGGTTGAAAGGATCAACTGGCCACAGGCTGCGCCCACAGCCGGATCGGTGGTCTTCCGCATGCGTCCCATTGGCAGAAAACCCAGCAGCACGAAATGGATGAGAGGAATCAGCAGCCGATCAAGAAACCCCGAAAACTCCTGCCGCGGCACACCACTCACCAGATCAACCTGAGTCTGCTGCAGAAAGCTCACTGTGCGAGCAGCACCTGTGGGTTCGAGCGAGACATCCGCATCGATGAACAGAAACAGGTCATAGCGGGCACGCTGAGAAAGTGCCCAGCAGGCGTGCTGTTTGCCGCACCAGCCCGGAGGCAAAGAGGGTGCCGACTCCAGCCGGACCCGGGGATCCTGCTGGTTGAATTCCCGCACAATTTCGGCTGTCCGATCGGTTGAGGCATCATCAAGGACAATGACTTCAAATTCGATACCCTTCGTCTGCAGAGCACTTTCCAGCACCCGGCCAATCGACCGCTCTTCGTTCCGTGCCGGAATGAGGATCGAAACGGGTGGTAACGGCTCCGTCGCAAGTGACGGTGTGCGATACCTCATCCAGTTAATGACAAACATGAACGCCGGCCCACCAGCCAGGAACAGACTCGCCAATGACAGCAAAAACAGCAGCAAAAGAGATTCCTTGAAAGCCGAGTGTAAGGTTGAACCGTGAATAACGTGCGCTCAAAGTGTTATAGATCCCGCTCCCAAATCGCCAAAGCCTCAGAAATGCGAGCCTCCAGCCATGGCGTAAAGCGAGTGAGAACATCGCTTGAACTCTCCGTTTCGGCGAATTCGAAAGGGCTTTCTGACAGTGGTTGTGGAGCCGACCATGAAGGAGCATCGTACAGAGCTATCGCCTCCCCTCCTTCTCGACGACGGAACCAGGGGAGGCAGGCGAACAATCCCACTTGTGAACGACCGATGGCATGAAATTGAAAAATGGCTTCAAAGTGCGAAGGAGAGAATACTTCCAGCAAACACCACGAGGAATAAGCCTGCCAATTAGCGCGATAGCCCAGTTCTTCAGAGACGGCTACCGCCTGTTCGGAGTGGGCAGTAGACGACGTGGCGTTGTACTCGGCTGCAAAACTGTTGGCTCGATAATTCCTCAAATCAGCAAAAACCTTATCAAGTTGTTGAGCCACATGCTCCAAACGGGTTTTGGTCGCAGACCACAATTGATTAGCAATCGCTATACCCATTTCGGAAGGCTTGTCAGACTCTATAACTTTCTCACGCAGGCGATTCGAAATTGAGATCATACGATCAGAAATCGCCGTATTGGACGCGATGAGAATCACCGACTGGCTGACTGCAGTTCTCAATTCTTTAAGCTGTTGCTTGCCAAGCAGCCTCACCAGTGGCTGAAGAGCTCCCTTGTCCGCCTTGCGAATCGCATCGATATATTGCGGCTTTTCCTTTCGATCAATCACCATCGGCAGCCAGCGGCCTTTGAGCAGAACCATCGTTGCCAGCGTTCTCGCGACACGTCCGTTACCATCTTCAAACGGATGGATCAAAGTAAAGCGGTGATGCAGCCAGGCAGCTTCAATATCGGGGGGGACACCTGTTTCCAAGTGCTTCCTGTGCCACTCCACAAGTTGATCCATCTCCGAGGCAACTTGCTCAGGTGGGCAATATTCAAACCGTCCCCCTCCGGGAAGATCGACATGATTGGGCCACGTCTTCCAGTCACCCAGTTTCAACTGCCGGGGGCCGCGATTTCCAAATTGATCAACCGCGAGGTATGTCTGCTGGTGAGCCATCAGTACCTGATGCAGTTCGCGAATAAAACTGACTCCCAGCGGACGCTGATCCGACACAAACGAGTAGAGTCCTTGAATCGCCCTTTGATGATCCTCAATCTTCCGTAGTACCTCGATGGGTTCTTCATTGCCCACGTCTTCATGAGAAATCAAAGCGGCATCGAGTCCATGCTGAATCAATGTCTCTGTCGCAGACCTTGAGACCGTGTAAGCATCTTCGATGATTCCTGTTTCAATCGACCAGCGGCGGTGCAACCTCTCGGTAAACTCCTTATAAGCCTCGCTCTGCCTCAGTTCTTCTGCCCGGTCAATCCATGCCTGCATCGCAGCTTGAACAGACTTGTCAACCAGCGTTTCGCGCCAGTCTTCCGGCAGATCTTCGATGGGCGACCACTGTCGGGAAACGGGCTCCTGCGACAACATGAACAGATTCTCCTCGGGTTGTGCCCTAACCACCCACTTCCAGCCGGATGTGCTGAATGTTGTGCTTGACCAGCCATTCGAGCCAGCGCTCCTGGTCCTCCGTGATCTCCAGTTCCGTCCGGCTGCTGCTGTCGAGTGGTGAGACAATGGTCAGCACACCATCCTCCAGCGTGACCTTGGCATCGGCTGCATTGATCCAATACTCCCGGGGCGATAACTGGGCGGGGGCGTCGCCTGTCCCCGCAGGAGAGGCAAAGTAGGTCACGTCATGCCGAAAACGATCCGGCATGACGCAAGCTGCAACATCCGTCCGATCAACAGCAATCACTCGAATGGCCATTACCAGCCTGCTCCCTTGGTCTTGGTTGGAATCCGGCACAGGTACATATCTGCCGTAATATACAGCGTCGAACCATCGTCGCCCCAGGCACAGTTCGCTGTGGCTTCTTTCGTATCAATTCTTCCCAGAAGTTTTCCTGCGGGGGAATAGACATGCACACCGCCCGGCCCTGTGGCCCATAGCCGACCCTGTGCATCAACTTTGAGACCATCGGGTAAGCCTTTGTGCTTCCCTACCATACTGGTGACATCGACCAGTGTCGTCCCTTCACCAAGCGTGCCGTCCTCCTTCACGGGAAATTTCTTGATGATGGCGGCTTTCGGATCGGACTGGGCGACATACAAGAACTTTTCATCAGGCGAGAACGCAATTCCGTTTGGTCGAGTCATTTCCTTGGTGAGCAACGTGAGCTGATGGCGACCATCGGCTTTCAACGCCAACCTGTAAACACCGCAGAAGTCAAGTTCTCGCAATGGATCTTCAGCACCTTTGGGGAGCCCGTAAGGTGGATCCGTGAAGTAGTAGTCGCCGTTGGATTTCATGCAGACATCATTGGGGCTGTTGAGCCGCTTGCCCTCGTAGTTATCGACGAGAGTTCGCTTGCCGCCCTGATGCGTCAGAACCGAAAGGCGGCGGTCGCCATGTTCGGCAGAAACGAGCTGGCCTTTGCTATCAAAGATCAAGCCATTGCAGCCGGGTTCATTGCCATAACCGGTGGGGCCGGTGAAGCCAGAAGGCTTGAGAAATAATGACGACCCCTTGCCCAGTTCCCACTTCATTACGCTATTGCGGGGAATATCCGAAAAGAGCAGAAACTTCCCTTCGCGATTCCAGACAGGCCCTTCGGCCCATTCGAAGCCACTGGAGATCACTTCGATCTTCGCATCGGGTGCCAGCACTTCATCGAGTTCTGGTGAGACGCGAATCACTTCACCGAGTATGGGAAAGTTGGTGGTGTTCTGAGCCTCGGCCACAGAAACCACACCCATCGCGAGAGTGGCTGCCATGGTGCAGGTGAAGAGAGACCAGCGGTGGAGCGTAAGCCGCAAGTTCATCAAAGATGCCTTTCATATGGATGGTGAGAAACGTGGGGCAGTAGGGCAGGCTCCCGCCTGCCGGTGAGAGGCCGTTATTAAGAAGGCAGGCGGGAGCCTGCCCTACTTCAGAAAGTCGGGGATATTTGATAACTCATTCCAGTAGATCACCACATTATGCGTAGCGCGGCCGCCGGCGATGAGATCGGGTTGGCCATCGCCGTTGAGGTCAGCTGCCAGTGCATCTTCCACCGCGCAGCCACCGTCATCAATGATATGTTTTTTCCATGTTGAACCTGTTGGCCCATCGGAGTTTTTGGGGTCAACACACTCAAAAACCATCAATCCCGGCCCGTTAGTCAGAGCCGTCCCTTTCTCTCGAAATCCCACAACGATTTCATCGTAACCATCATAATTGAGATCAACCGTCCACAAGGCATGCCCTTGCTTCAGGCCGGTTTCCAGAACCACTCGTTTCCACTGGGTTCTTTCATCATTTTCCGAAATGTAGACCACTGCAGCCGTGCCATGCATCGGTTCGATCGTTGCCAGATATTGTCTGCTCGAAAGGATCGATCCCCCCTTCGCATTCCATCTCAACTGACCAGACTTGACTTCACCAGCCCCTTTTTGCTCCGGCGATGTCCCACTGGCACCTTCAACCAGCTTACGGTTTGCAAAAGCAGCAGGCCGCTTCAAGTCGATTAAGTGCACACCTTCCTGTGAAGCTGTCAACGTTTCCATATCGCGCCCCGGATTCCAGTCGATATGCGTATGCGCGTGCAATCGGTTGAGAGTCGAGTCGAGAGGAATCGCCTGCCAGCGGTCAGTGACCGGGTTCTTTGGTATCTCAAAGGCCAGCAGCCTGGCTCCTTCCGCCACTGAGCGATTGAGCGGTGAAACCACCAGGTGCGGCTTTCCCTTTCCCAGCACATCGGCAAACGACATCCGGTGCGTGCTGACTTCTTGACCAATAAAGTTCACCTTCCAGAGCACCTTGGGATCGGCCTGCCTGCTGATCCATTGCAACGTGCCAATTTTTGTCCAGCCCGCTCCCACTGCGAAGTCAATCTGACCATCGCCATCGATATCGTGAGCCGCCAGACAAACGTTATCGCGTTCGGTCTGATCCTCGAGAATCACATGCTTTTGCCAGGCGGGATTCTCATACCACTGAATGCGATTCTCACTCACCGCCACCACATCCAGCTTTCCATCACCATTCACATCAGTCGTACTGACAGCATAGCAGACCTTGCCGATTTCAGAGTCAATCACCTGTCGCCGAAACGTCGGGAACTCGGCCGCAATGGCAGGTGTCCACAGCGAGACACCAATCAAAAAGGTCATCATATGGAAACGCATGGAAGCAACCTCTGCTGTTGTTGGCTCATCAACAGTCGAATGAGTGACAACCCATCAACTGAAGGACATTTGTTGTAACGCAACGGGAACCACAAATGACAGCCCCACCTTCTCTATTTCATCGATCAGCAAATCATCACACGTAGAGCAGGCAGCAGTAGGGCAGGCCCCTGCCTGCCGATTCGATGAACACTTTCCAAAAGCGACTGAATGAGAGGAGCATCGGAGGAAGGCAGGCGGGAGCCTGCCTTGCGAATTCGCACTACGCTAATCCAGTTGCATAAGGGCAAATTTCAAGTAGCGGAATTCTCGCAGGGCCAAAGGAGCGGGATGATCGGCCGGGGGGCCGTTGAACGTGAGAATCCGTCCGCGCCGGCGGGCTGCACTCAACGATTCCTCGCAGATCTCTAAAAACTGCTGGTCCCGCAAATGACTCGAGCAGGAGGCGACAGCCAACAGACCGGAGGCACTCACCAGTTCAGCCGCCATGCCAAACAGCCGCTCGTAGCTGGCAATCGCCCGGGTCAGCGATTCTTGCGACGGCGCAAACGAGGGCGGATCAACCACTATCACTTCCCAGCGATGGCCAGCCTTTTTTGCCTCTGCGAGAAAGTCAAAGACATCAGCGGAAATCGCCTCGTGCTGACTGGCGGGAAGTTCGTTGAGTTCCCAATGCTGCCGGGCCACTTCAATCGCCGGTTCAGCGACATCGACACTCGTCACATGCTGAGCACCACCCACGCCTGCAGCAATCGAGAATCCACCGGTATAACTGAAGAGATTCAGCACACGTCGATTGTAAGACAGTTTCCGGATCAGTGCCCGATTCTCCCGCTGATCGAGAAAGAACCCGGTCTTCTGGCCATGCAGCACGTCGGATGTGAACTTCAGCCCATATTCCAGAAAAGGGACAGCCGCCTCTGTCAGTTCACCCGCAATCACGCGGGCTTCCTTTCCTCGATCGCGTTCCCGCTGTACGACCGCCTTCACTCGAGTTGCCTGCATCAGCCACTCGGCAATCCCTTCGGCCTGCCAGAAGGTGGTGGCTGCCGGGCCATCAAGTTTTATGACAGCCACATCCCCGTAAACATCCACAACTAATCCCGGCAAGCCATCTCCCTCGCCATGGAATAGCCGAAAACCGGTGGTCAGATGCGGGCGTCCTGCAAGATCATCGACTGGGGCCACACCTTCGATCTGATCTCGCGCCGAACCATCTCGCGAAAATGGATTGCGGAACAGCGCCTTTCTCAAACGATAGGCCCTGTCAAATTGCCGCCTGGCCCAGCGATCATCAAGTCGATCTTTCTCGTCGCTTGTGCAGGCGCGGAAGGCAATGGGGCTGTTGGGATCAACATACCCTTTGGCAATCTCGCGATTGTGCTTGTAATCCAGCAAGACGGCTCTCGATCCCGCGGGAACTTTCGGAATCTCGCGCAAAGACTCCGCATAGACCCAGGGATGCCCCCTCCGAATGGAACGCGATAAATCTCGCGCCAGGCGTAAATGAACCGGGGGACGATCAACAGGACGAATCAGCGACATCTCGCTAGTTTGACAAGAAATCTCCCATCTCGCCAGCGGTCGGCCCGCTTCGCCACGATCGATCGAGTAACGCCGGTTCGATCTGTCATGCCGGACCGTTTCCAGCTAAACTCATCTTTTCAACATTCCCGGCAGATTGACAGAAATCAGACCACGAGATTTTTGAATCTGGTGAACATGTGGGCTCTCTCCCTGCTTAGAAATGCCCGCAGATTCACCCAGTAGCGACATGCACCCTGTATCGACGAACTTCCCGAGAATCATCAAGGGCTTCACCAATGCTGCACATCCCTCACCCATCCAGCCGCCGTCAGTTTATGGGTCAATCGGCAGGGTTTCTGGCTGCGATGGGTCTGTGGAATACCAACATTGGGCAACTCGAACGCCCACTGCGGGCCGACGAACCGGCTCTCGACCTGATCAGTGCTGATATCAAGCGGCTTATTACGAGGCAGGCCACCCCTTACAATGCCGAGCCACCCGCTCCGGAATTGACTTCGCAATGGCTCACACCCACCCGCAGCCTGTATGTTCGCAGCCATGGGAAGATTCCCCGGATTGACGAAAAGAGTTTCCGGCTCAGCATCAGTGGTCTCGTCGAGCGTCCTGTCACATTCTCACTGCCGGAACTTCAAGAGCGTTTCCCTGCCACATCGACTCTCGCCACCATGGTTTGTGCCGGTAATCGACGCAATGAGTTTGCACTCGGTGGACGCAAAGCGCCGGGTGTCCCCTGGGATGTTGGTGCGATTGGAACGTGTGACTGGCAAGGCGTTTCCCTCGCTCAAGTTCTCAAGCATTGCGGTGTTCAAGCCGGGGCCAAACACATCTGGTTCGAGGGACTCGATGCCGTCGAAGGCCACGGAGACCCCTTTCCTTTCGGGGCCTCGATTCCCCTCGAAAAGGCGATGCAGGAGCAGCCGGGAGAAGAGACTCTGCTCGCCTGGGGGATGAATGGTGACCCCCTGCTTCCCGAACATGGCTTCCCGCTGCGTAATGTTGTCCCAGGCTACATTGGTGCCCGCAGTGTGAAATGGTTGTCCAAGATCATTGTCAGTGACAAACCCTCGCCCAATTTTTTTGTGCAGGATGTTTACAAAGTCGTCTACGACGACAAACCCGAATCAACAGCCAATGCCGTTCCGATCATGGAGTTCATTTTGAATTCGGCGATCACTGAAATTCGCCGCTTCGATAACAACCTGCGTATTCGCGGCTTCGCACTCGCTCAGGGGAGCCTGGGCAACGCGATTGAACGCGTGGAAATCAGTACCGATCGCGGCAAGAACTGGCTGCCCGCCCGGATCATCACCGCACCCGGGAAAAACACCTGGTCATTATGGTCAGCGACAATCCCGGCTGAGGGAGTGAAGACAGTCACTGTCCGCGCTTTTGACCGTGCCGGTAACTCACAGCCCGAATCGCAGAAGTTCAATATCAAAGGCTATCAACTCAACTCCTGGCACACACTCCCCGTCGCAGGTGCCGGTCATGGCGCGTAGTCAAAACCATGAACTACACGCGGCAATACTCCGATCAATATCGGACAGTATTTATATAGTCGTGACGATGTCGTAATTCGTAGGGCAGGCCCCCGCCTGCTTGCCTTCTACGATTCTAGTCATGATTTCCCCTTTGTCGCGTCCGAGTACAATTTCATAGAATCTACATCGTCTTTTCTCGCATTGAGAAAATCGCTCTGCTGATCATGAATATGAGAGAAGTGTTCGATGGCAAGTTCGCCGAATTGAACTGCTTCTTCAAAACGGCGCTGTTCGGCAAGGATCCACGCAAGTTTCATTTCGTATGTTGCCAAGGTTTCCAGTCGCGGCAACGACTCGTTTATGTATGTCGACAGCGCCTGTCTTGCTGCTGCTTCAGCTTCTGACAATTGTCCATTTTGCTGAAGTAAATGTGATAGCATGTTCCAAGCGTTGGAAACATCGCGTACAGACTTAGACTGTTGAGCGAGTTGCAATATTTCTTGCTGGATCGGTATCGCTTCTGCGAACCTTCCTTGATCTTTCAAGTCTGAACGCCTGCGATGTAGTTCATTGACAGTATTAGAGTTCAATGTGATCACCATCGGTGCGTCCTCGCAGTCACGCTGGAGCAATTGAACGAAAACTCAGTCGGCGAACGGCAGCCGTAACGGGGCGGCCGCCAAGAGACTCTGTTTTCAAAACCCGCGATTTCGGCCGCTCCTGTTGACGGCATTGTTATCGTGCCCGCTCAGTTTTCAGTTCAAATGATTTCTCCGGGGCTCCATCACCAAGCGAACCTTACACCAGAGTCACCCTTGCCCCATGCAGGAACGGCACTTGTTTGAGGACTGGAAATATTGCTTCATACAATGTGTCGGCGTTCGGACCGCGAAGAACGGCCTCCGCGTCGCCCCCATCGATGGCAATGTCATCCTCGATATATTCGCCGGTGCCGGTGTCGGCGAGCAATTGCCGAATCCGCGTGACAGCAGCCGAGTACGGTATGATGTCTCGAATATCGTGTTTGAAGTAGAGGATAACGTGTTGCAAGCCAAGATCTCCACACACATCGAGTGAAAACGATAACAGGTATTCGACCGCCGAAGTGTAGTAGAGTTTTACTGCAATTTGGCGGTGTAGTATGGATATGTCAACTCTGAATTCTCAGCATCTCAACGAGTTGCGAGGATTCGTCGCCTGAGATCCCATGCTACACCGCACTTGCCCATCATGCTATGCCGCAGTCTTCACAATAGCGATCTCGCGATCAACGAGCCGTGATCCGGCGCATCGCTTGGTTAAGAGGTGTCTCTTATGCGATCCACCACACGATCAATAGCACGAGGCCCAAGGGTAGCACAACAAAGTAGGAGCCCAATGTGGCCAGAAACCCGAACCAATTGACCACTGCGTTGTCGAAACCAGCTCGCTCCTGAGGTGATGGGCGCTGGAGGCGGAATCGTATGTCGGCCGCCACAAACCACACCCACAGGAGGCCGATGGGTACAAGCACCAGAAGCGCCCAATAAGCGTAGGCTGGCCACAAGAGCCAGCACGCCTCGAAGCTGGCCACGTGCATCACCAACAACCATATCATTCCGGGTAGCCAGAATACACCCGGGCAGATCGAGCGCCCGAACCAACGGAAGTCCTCGGGGCGGGTGCGGAACATCCAAATCGGATTCAGCGTGTCCCAGAGCGTCAACTGTCGATTCTCTTCCACCACCCTAGCCTCCGCTGCAAAACGACATAGCTACCTATACCCATCGCTCAACTGTTACGATTCCGGAAACTTATATGGCGGCTGGTGGGTGGTAATCAGGTGGAGCGACGGGATCGACGCTCCTCGGCCCACGGCGGGACGCCCAACGCCACAAACGGATACCACATGCCGCGAACCGTGATCGGACCCATGTTGGCAACCACGTGTGGCTGGTCCAGTTCAGCAACCGTGATGCCCGCCTGAATCTGTAGCTCCGCTAAATCATTCGTTAAATACTGGCCGTAGTCGAGTGCCGTGATGATCTCGACTGCATCGTCCAGGGAAAAGGCAGTGACGCCAAATCCGAGAGGGGCGTGCGATAGCGGGGACCTGATCCAAAAAACCGTCAACCCTTTCTCTGCCATCGGAACATCCTCTGCCGCCGAACGACACGGGCAACCAGTCGCAACAAACATGAACTTCAGAAACCGCGTGATTGGTGACTGGCGTTTGTTGCAGAGTTGACACATCTTCTTTCATACGCTGTTTTCTAACTAGACTCGCGGCCATCGATGATGAAGATAGCCTACGAGTTCATCGGTGTCATTGTAAATTTCAAAGCGGTGTCGAATATCGACAGCGGTTAGCACCGCAGACACGCGCCCGCCATCTTCGAGCATCCTGTGAAGTGTGCCAGCGTCCGCATCGATTTGAGGAGAACCGAGATCGCCACCATACTCTTGAAAGACAAAGTGCTCACAATCCTTCAAGCGGATGGAGTACCTCCCGACGGACACGTCAAATCCAGCGGCCTGCATCAAACGCGTCATTTCCTTCATGCTGGGCCACTTTTCAAGTTGACCAAAAAGTTGAATTTCACTCTCCAAACTTGAATCTCCACGTTTGTCGTTAGATGTCGCCAGATAACGACCAAGCTCAGCAGCGGCAGGGGCCGGGTGAGATACGAACTCCCGATGCACTCAATACCCCGGTCAGATTCCCTGCAGCATCAGGCAAGAGGGCGTAATCATGTCTGAGTCAGTTCCACTCGGTGTCCATCCGGGTCGATAACAACGGCTCGACGGCCCCACTCAGAGTCACGAGGTGCGCTGGCGACTGCGTCTGGATAATCGCTCAATGCGACCATTGCCTCATCAATCGATGCGACTCGGAAGCCAATGCGAGTGCCCAGCGTGGAGGCACCGTCGGACTCTGGATAAAGCTCGAACACACCACCCCCCGGCAACTCTGCGGCGTAGTGCTCTGGCCCCGTACCGTGCCTGTGCTTGCTGAAGTGCAAACCAAGGCGTGAGTAGAATGCCGCAGCACGCGTTATATCGGGCGACCTCAAGACGACGAGATTCAGGCTGATATTCATATCGTTTAATAGCTACCTGACAACACATTGTACCGAATGCGGAAAGTGACACTTATCGTTGCAGCAGATACCAAGCCGCATCCGGTGCATGCGATGTTTTGGATGATTACCACGTTCCTTCAAGCGAGTTCGAGCAGGTGTCGTGCTCGAACATCAATCGACTGCAGTCGACCGAATTGTGGTTCCTTCACCAACACCAATCGGCTGAGGTTAGGCTGCACGAACTCAATATCGAGGCTCTGCGCCCGCTCGAAAAACGAAAAGGCTCTTCGACCAGTTATCGAAGAGCCTCAGTATTACATGCAAGCGGAGAGGGAGGGATTCGAACCCTCGGTACCCTTTCGAGTACACAGCATTTCCAGTGCTGCACAATCGACCGCTCTGCCACCTCTCCAGAAGGAATGGCCAATGCCATTCTTAACCCATCGTCAGTTCCAGAATGCACCAGCTCATCACGGAGCTTGTGGCTGCCATTCTACTGATCGATATCACTACTCAGCGGCTTCTGTGCCAGCCTTGCGGGCAGCGACCAGTTCGTTGTTCTTTTCAATCACAGCGACGGCATTCAGCCGGCGGGAGATCTTCAGGCAGTTGGCTGAAAGCTCGCGGTAGGCTGGGTACTTCGAGAACTTCGACTGCTCAACGCCAGCCTTGCCCAGAGTTTCAGCCTGCTGAGCCAGTGCTTTGCGGGCGGAGGAAAGCTGACGTTCGAGAACTTCACGGCTGAGTGGCATGGAAAAAAACCTTTCGATACAGCTTCAACTTCTGCAAAGAGATACGACAAAGGCAGAGTTGAATTCAATTGGCCTGGGCTAAGGTCTGTGGAAATCTTTTGTGGCAATCTGGCCAGAGCCAGTTCAACGCAACTATTCCATGATGAACAGAATTCGCAGATCAGAACCGGCACCTCAACAACGCAATGCCGGGACTTGGCCCACGAAAGAACTGGGCAGTTTCGCAGATTGACCGCAGTCCTTCAACTCCACGGCCTATCAGATTTTTCCGCAGGCCCATGCAGCACCCCATGGCTGCTGCGGATTCTCCAGAGTTTGGTCGAGCTTGTTCAGTTGGTTGAACTCCCTGGTGACTTTTCGCCACTGGCAGAGGGCTTTCGCCACAAATGTCTCGTTTTCGCCTCAAAGCCCTGTTGCCAATTTTCCCCAGTGGCATTTGTGGGATTCATATTCCACAAGATAATTCCATGAAATGCTTTACGTCGAAATTATGGCGACTGGGGTTTCATTCCCTGTGGTCTTCTGGCAACAGGAACAAGGGGAATCGATTTGAAAGGAGGTGGATGCCCAAAGCAGGGTTTAAGGCCGTAACATGATACTAAATAATGACTTACAGGTAATGGTCTGTCTCGGAGATGTTCAGTTTGTGGAACGGCGAATTCCGTTTGGCATTCAAGGTGCTTTACAGTTTGTCATCACCCGGCAATGGCTCAACACTGCTGGCAACACTCAACAGTAAACACCAAACATCGACTCAGAAAGAACTCGAATCATGGCTCACCTGCTCAACCAACTGATGAACGACGAAGCCGGTTTCATTGTTTCCGCTGAACTCGTCCTCGTCTCGACCATTGCTGTCCTGGCCATGATCGTCGGCCTGTCCGAAGTCGCCCTTAACATCAACAACGAACTCGAAGACGTTGGGGCTGCTTTTGGCAACATCAACCAGTCTTACAAAGTCGGCGGACTGGATGGGCACATGGGTGGCACTTACGGCTCTAAGTACAGTGATCGTCAGGACTTCTGTGACAACTACTGCAACATCGTCCCGAACGGTGACTTCTCCGGCGAACGTCCATAACGCTGGCTGAAAAACGTGTTGAACGCTCCTCGAACGACGCAACGCACCTTTGATCGCAGAATGAGAGACACCCAAAAGCAAAGAGCCTGTTGGACGGCAATCCAACAGGCTCTTTGCTTGAATGTATTTAATGGGCAGTCACGTTGCAGCACGACAGCTTGCGGAACCAGAGGTTGGCTGCCGGAGGAACGTGGCACGACTTCATTTCAAAATTACGTACGGACCTTAGCTCGCTTGGCCTTACGGGCCTTCGAACTGGCAGGACGTGTACCATGATTGGCGGGCTTCAGCTTGCGTGTGTTCTTGGCCATGTTGGGCTACTTTTGAGAAAGCACTAAACGAACTACAGGAATTTTTCCCTTGGTCAGCAAGGAGAAACGAGTGTAATCGAGTCCATTCCCTTTGCCAAGCGAGTGCAGCCAGAGCCGGATTCTCTGCCCGGAAGAATGGCATAACTTCATTCAATGCATGGCGTTATTGCGATCTAAGCGATATTCTTCTGACATTGGTTTTGGCTGGGTCAGGTTCTGAATTCAGGAAAGTGCGGGACAATGAAAGGGCCATGGGGACGCATACAGACCGATTGCCGCCGCGTCTGGAAATGTCCGGCATGCGGGGCACAGCGCTTATTACCAGCCACGATTACTTCGGTCGTTTGCCAATGTTCTGGGCGTGAAAGTGGGCCTCGGGGAAGTTCTGGTCAGGGTTCTCAGGATTCCCCCCGGTGGATGATTCTCGAAGAAGCCAGCCTCAGGAAGCTGCGTCCGATTGTTGAATTCGATCCTCACGCGCCACGCGGCCCTCAATTTCTGGAGGATGCTGACCCTCATCGCATTTCTCAGCCCGGTGTCGTGCAACCTCGCACAGTTCCTAAAGGGCCAAAGCCTCCTTACCAGGGAACTGCTGCCAGTTCTCGCCAGCCCTCAGCCCCCATCGATCCGCAAACACCCGGATCGGCAGCGAAGTCCGAAGACCGAACACCCTCTCGCAATGCGGCTGGCTTTCGAGAAACACACGAGAATCGATCAGATCGAAAACGTCGAGGTGTTGAGGAAATCCCCAACAGTCAGAATCAGGAACTGTTGGAACCTGATCTCCGTCATGAGTTGGAACCACAACCAGCCCTACCGCCCGATGTTCCCGAAATCAAATCTGCATCGGCAGCACGGGAATCCAGGCGAAATTTCCCCAATCCAGAGCCTCGTCGCTCGACAGGTTTGAGCCCGACAAGTTCAGACCCGTTAAGTGCCAGACCTGCTGGTGCCCCAGAATCAAACGATGATTTTGCAGCCGGACTTGATCTGGCGGAAACATCGGTCGCTCAGCAGACGCGATCTCAGCAGAGCCCTCAGGGGCGTCCACAAAAGCCGATTCAACAGCCTGCCGACGATAAAAAACGATCTGTGACGAAGCCTGCGAAAATGCCACAGCCAGAAGATGATGCCTTTGGAGAAGGATTGATTTACTAAGACGAAGCTGGTCAGAACCTGCATAATGTTTGATGATCGGGAACACCAGGCGCGGTGGAAACGAACCTGAAGCAGAAAGTCTCGACGATGGGTTCGCCAGTTGAAAATGGTCAGACGGGTTTCGCAGATGGAGGAACCAATCCTCTCACAGCGACTGACTGGACCATTGATGTCGAAGCGGAAATCCATCAGTTGGACCACCGGGCCTTTGTTGTCATGCCGCGAGTCCTTCGCCGGGTGATTCGCAGTGAACTGGAGCTGTCGAGCATCTGGTTGAGTGTCCCCCACTCGCGAACCTATGTGATTCCTCGCGACAGGCTGGTCTGGTTTGTGGCTCGTGATGAGCTGGGAATCGAGATCGGCGAAAGTTTGCCCGATACGATTATTCTCATTGCACGCGAAGATCGATTCGCAGGTTCACCCATTGAGAACAAGCCTCAATTACTGAGGCTGTACTGGCGGGCGCTCTTTCATGCCCGGCTCGATCTGGCCATGTATCAAAAGGTCGAGCCCGGTCGTTTTTCGCTGGCGGAACTGCGTTCAAGAATCGACCAGATTGGTCAAACAGAATTCGATGAGATCAAAGGGGTCTTAAAGAGTGAAGGTCTGCTTCTCGATCCAGAAAACCACCGGCAGATCTACGCCGAATTCGCCGCTTTGTTCTTCGAACTGAAGTTTTTTGAGCCCGACCTGCTGTCGTACTACTTTCCTTCCCTTGGCATCAACGCTGCACTTGAATCCATGCTGCGCGAAGGGATTGCTGTCGAGGAGATCTATCGGGAAACATGCCCACAGGAGCTGAAGACCACAGAGAATCAGGAAGATCAGGTCATCCCCACGGAGGCGGTACCTGAATCTGGCCATCGAAAACGACCGAAACGATCAGCCGTCAGAGCCAGATGGTTTGTTCGAGCTGCCATCAAGCCCGCCGCGAGAGGTAACGATGCTCGTGCGGCAATTCTTCTGGCCAGCGCGCTCGAAGCGGCACCGGCGGAGATGACTCGGGACATTCAGTTGCAATTCGAAACTCATCTGGATCATCTCGCAACACGGCTGATTCACGCTCTCGAGTTGGAAGCCTCGACCCATGCTCGCTGGAAGGAAGTTCTCGCTTCACTCACAGAGGCTGCCCAGTATGGATTCTGGAATAACGCCTCGCGACTGGTTTACGACCTGCAGAAAGTTTGCATCGATTCCGAACGGGAAACCTATCAGATCGATACCTGGCAATGGCTGTTTTCTTTTGGACGTAAACCACTGAAAACGCCACTACCCAATCAGAAGCTCGTGCTGATTACCCGCCATTTGCGGTTGGCGATTTCCCGCATCGGAGCCGCACAGATTGCTCCCCGGCATCGCGATGAACTTTATCTATTGCTGGAGGATGCAGCCCATGCCGCCGAGAAACTGGCACGCCGGCAATTGAAGCCCTTGATTGAAGAAGCCCTGCGCAGTTCGGGGCTGGAGAGTACGAACTTTGTCGAAACGATGGCCTTTGGCAGAGTCGTCGATGAACTGCTTGATCACGTTGTTGAACGCGGCTTCTTTGGACTGGGGCATGTGCGCGATGCACTCTCGCGGAACGCTCTCAAGCTCTCTGATCTTTCGAGCGTCAAGGAGTTTTTTGGCGGAGACGCCTTGCTGAAAACTGATCGCGCACTGGAAAAACCGCTGGCAGGCGTTTATCAGCGCGGGCCGCTCTATCTGCGCGGTTTTCAGCGGTTGAGTTCGCTCGCTTTTGGTTTACCTGCTGGTCGGATTTTTACCAAATTTGTCGCACTTCCTTATGGCGGTGCGTATGTGATCCTCGAAGGCTTGCAGCATCTCATCGGGCCGATTGTCGAATGGATGACGGAACATCATCTGCATCTGGCGACGCTGGAAAGTGTCGTTGTCTGCGGTACGTTTCTCTTGGCGCTGATTCATGTCCCGGCTTTTCGGCAGAAGCTGTGGAGCCTGACCGAATCGACCTGGAAATTTCTGCGAGCTGTGGCTTATGACATTCCCCATTGGTTACTCAAACAGAAGCTCGTACAGGCCTTTCTACGCAGCTTGCCAGTGAAAATCATCCGCCGGTATCTATGGACTCCAGCCCTGGTGACAATGGCCATCTGGCTGGCTGTCTGGGCCAGTGGCCAATTGCCTCAGCGATGGAACTGGATGGCCATGGGAACATTCGTACTGAGCCTGTTGCTGCTCAACTCGCGCATGGGACGCGACACCGAAGAACTCGTGACGGAATGGGCCTCAGAAATCTGGCATCAGTTCCGCGTTCGAGTGGTCGTAGCGCTGTTTTCATTCATTCTTGATATGTTTCGTCGTCTGATGGATTTGATTGAACGTGTCCTTTACACAGTCGATGAATGGCTTCGATTCCGCTCGGGGGAATCGGCCATCTCGCTGGGCTTCAAGGCTGTTCTGGGAGCGTTCTGGGGAATTGTCGCTTCCGTCGTCAGGTTCTGCGTCACTCTATTGATTGAGCCACAGGTCAACCCCATCAAGCACTTTCCTGTGGTGACGGTTTCTCACAAGCTGCTGTTGCCGTTAGCCATTCCCCTGACCAAGTGGAGTGCTCCGCTGTTATCACCCATTTTTTCAGCATTTATCGGTCATCGATTTGGTCATTGGCTGGCCAATGCGATGGGGACCATCATCATAACCTGCATCCCGGGCGTGTTTGGTTTTCTGGTCTGGGAACTCAAAGAGAACTGGCGACTCTATAAAGCCAATCGCAGGAAAGAGGTCGGGCCAGCCATTATCGGACATCATGGCGAGACCATGCTCCGGTTACTCAAGCCCGGCTTTCACTCCGGAACCATCCCGAAGCTTTTTGCACGCAGACGCAAAGCCGCCCGGCTCGATAAGCCGGAAGACCGCCTGCGCAAACTGGCTCGCACAGAGACTCAACTCGAGCAACTGATTGAGTCGCTGCAGCACTTTATTGAGCGTGACCTGTTGCGTTTTCTGGAAGCTTCCAAGCTTTGGACAAGGCCAGCGCCAGAGATCAAGGCGATGTCGATTGCGACCAATCGAATCGTTATTCAACTCAGTAATCCTCAGCTCCGTGATCCTCAAACGAGTGATCCTGAATCTCTCGATGAAGATGCCGAACTGGAATTTGCCGAACAATCCGGGCTGATTGTGGCGGGCTGGAGAAAATCGGGCTGGATTCAACATCTTCCTGAGGCTGAGAGCCAGGTCTTGCGACTGGCCCTGTTGGGTTTTTACAAATCCGGCACCGTGACTGTCATTCGCGAACAGATTGAAGCCAGGCTGTGCGATAATAATCGGCGTTACGATATTGGGACGGAAGGGATCATTCTGTGGCCTGATCCCAGCTATCGCGAAGAAGTGATCTACTCACTCACCGATCAGCCCGTCATTCACCCGCGTCCTCGCGCCGTTGCCAAAGCGAATGGCCTTGAGTCGATTCGCCGTGATGAAGTCCTTTATCAGGATCAGACTCTCGAATGGGATGCGTGGGTCGCTGCCTGGGAATGCCAGAAGCCCGCTGAATTAATGACTGATGGAGGACAACCTCGATTGTTGCCCTCCATCATGGTCTTCCCGGCAGAAGATCAACCGGCTGAAAATCAGGCCGCTGCGACTGAAGGTTGAGCCTGCGGAACTCGCCAGTAGACTCCAGTGCCATCAATGTTGAACATTGGGGCCTTAATCTTGTGGAGTTCGCGGAACTCATCAATCGCTTCCCGGCAACCACTCCATGCCAGATAGTCATCCACAACGACGAACCCGCCAGGGACTACGTTCTGATAGAGCGGCTTTAAAACATCCATGGTAGATTCGTACAAATCGCCATCCAGCCGCAATAACGCCAGTTTCCCCGGATTGGCATGAGGGAGTGAATCGCAGAACCAGCCTTTGAGAAACCTGACGTTCTCGTCGAGCAGGCCAAATCGTTCGAAGTTCGCCGAGACCGTTTCGATCGAGACCTTGAGGAAATCGCATTCGGAAAGATCGTGCCGCTTATCTTTGGTATCGGGGGCCAGACGCGGTTTGGGCAGCCCTTCAAAAGAGTCTGCGAGCCACAGTTGACGATGACCTTCGCCCAGATGATTCAGTAGAGCCTTCATGAACATGCTGGCCCCGCCACGCCAGACGCCCGCTTCGAGAATATTCCCGGGGATCTGTTCAGCCACAATGGTGCGGATGGCGACTTCGAGTTGATCGAGCCGTCGTTTTCCGACCATAGAGTAGCCAAACAGAGGCCAGTCTGTTCCCAGTTCTCGCTTCTTGGCATCGAAGTGCTGGGCTTTCACGACCAGATAGCCGCGTTTTGCCCAACTCTTGAGGAAGAACTGTCTCAGAGATTTCAGTGGACGGAACTTATCGCGGTGATAACCATCTTCACGGCGCCAGGCACTCTCTTCATAGACAGCCCCGGTGAGCACGTTCTTCAGCAGTTCAATGTAAGGGTCAGTACCAGCGACACCCGTCAAGGGTGGCATATCCGTCAATGGCGCTGCCAGATGGGACATCGCAGTTTCCGTAGTCTCAACGTGGTTGGGCATTTCTGTCATCGTGACGACAACAGCAGGCTGAAGTCCGTCTTCATGCTGAAGCGGGACTTCATACAGTGAATCGCCAATTTCTCCAATATCAGAAATTGAGACAGTTTCGACGTGAAGACCGTTCAGAAGCTGGAGTTCAGCCCGTGAGCCTGAAAGCTCTCGCCTCCGGTCGACCTGAAGTCGCGAAATTCAGGAGACATCAGCCTTGATGGCAGTCGGCGGTGCCAGTGGCTGTTGGGCCGCTGCGGGTGAAGTCGATTTTTCTTTTTCGGACGGATCCGAAGAGCCTTGATCCTTTCGCCGTTGATCTCTTTTTGGCTGATCTTTTGCAGGCTGATTGAGTGGCTCCAGAGCCGAGGCGGGTGTGCCCGCAGGACGTGGTTGAGGATAGGTCACACTTTTCACTGAAGTGGGATGCAGCAATCGCTGAGATTCCTCCAGGAGAAAATCGACGTCCATAAAAGGATCCGCGCCCAGATCATGCCAGCGGATCAGACCTTGTTCATCGATCAAAAAGGTGCCATGGATGGGCTGGCCTTCGAAGTCATCGTAGGCTTTGAACCGTTTGAAAACTTCCAGACTGTCGTCGCTCAGGAGGGGAATCGAGATTTGTGAGCCAAAGCGATCGATCGATTTTTTGAGGTCACTCAGATCGTCAGTACTGATGGCCACCACTGAGATTCCAGCGGCTTGAAAGTCGTTGACCTTCGGGAGAAATTTCTGGATCTGTTCGACGCAGTGCAGGCAGCCGGCTCCCAGATAAAAGATGACGATCGTCGGTTGGCCACGATAATCGTGACTGGAAACCGTACTGATTTCGGTTGAACCCGGGAGATGGCCGGGGAGCTGCCAGGTGGTACTCGCAGGAGGAGTCCACTGGATGGGCCCTAACGAGGCGAGTGTCGGACGGGCACCGATATCTGTGGGCAGAATTCGCGGGATACGCCAGTCGTCGGCAAAACCCCAGGTTCGCGCCTTTTTTGAAATCCGCTGCAGGGCGGGAGCGTCGAGATCAGCACTATGAGCCACCAAACGAAGCTGTTCAAAACGAGTTTTAGCCGCGGCTTCATCATTCAGTTCGATCAGTAACTCCACCAGCCAGGCCAGCGGCAACACTTCTTCAGCATGCTGACTGACATACTTCTCAAGTTCCTTCCGGGCTTCTTCTTTCTGACCCGCTGCCAGCCTCAACCGGGCCAGTTCACGCGCACTGGCTCCTCCAGCGGTGTTCAACTTGCGAATGGCTTCGGCGTAATCCCCTTTTCGTGCCAGTTCGATCGCCGTGATTTCATCGATGGCCCGATCAAGTTGCCGCAGAGTATCGTCCGTCGATCGAACGGCCGACTTTCGAGCCGATTCGATCGCCTTCTCATCGCGAGGTTTACCCGGCTCTTTAGCCAGAACTTTAACTTCTGCCCGCGTCATCTCCAGTTCGCGATCTTCGACCAGTCGCTCGCGCCAGCCGCGAATGATGGCAGTGGTTTCATTGAATTTCGCGAGATTGCCTGTCGCATCGTAGGCGCGGGCCAGGGCTCTCAATCGCTTGATCTGTTCCGGAGTATGATCTGTCGGCGAAAGGACCGATTGATGGGCCGATGCAATCAGTTTTTCCCAGAGTTCAAACTGTGAGTATGCCTCCCACAAGCGCAAACGCCCGAAGTGCTGGCTGCCATTGCTGGGAAAGCGGTTGTATTTGGGGTGCATAGGCATCGAGGCCATGTTGCCGGCAACATGGATGACGTCGTGCATCCGCCCCAGGAAGATCAGATTTCGGCACAGCCACTCGTTGTTGTGGGCAAAATTATGAATCTGGTCGGGCATGACCATGTCACGCATCATGTAAGCATGATCCACCCTCGCGGAAGCCTCCTGTTGGAAGGCTGCATCGGCATATCGTTTCATTCCCGAATAAATGTGCCCAGGCATATGCCACATGTGGGCAATCCCGGGAGCTGCCTGACCACATTGCGCTGCCGATGCCAGCGCCTGTTCGCGGCGTTCGTAATCCCATAGATGGATGACGAAATGATGGCAAGGATGCTGTGGATTTTTCGCAAGAATCGAATCCAGCAAAGCACTCATCGCCAGATGATTGGTGATTGGCAGATCATTCCGCACCTGCCACGTCTGCAATGCCAGGAAGGCCTTGGCTTCGAGATCAGCAGGGTTCTCGTAGACGATCTTTTCGTAGTCTTTGATACTCTTTTGAGCCCGTTCTCGCTTCTTGTCACCTTCGCCTTTGGTATCAAAGGCATACCAGTTTGCAAGGGCATCAATATACAGCTTTTCGCGAGGACTGGCCTGCTCTTTGCGTTTCACGGCCTCTTCAATGAACTTTCTGGCCCGGGATTCATTATTGGTATTGGCCATCGCCATGCCCCAATAGGCAATCGCACAATCGGGATCAAGTTGAGCAGCCTGCCGGAAGGATCGTTCGGCTTCAAAATACCAGAAGCCATGAAGTTGACCGACGCCTTGATTGATCCATGCCTGCACCTGGCTGTGCTGACTTGTCACAGGAAAATAGATCTGCCCCGTGGTCCCCATCAGGTACGCCGCTTGCCTGGGGCCCTGATCGAAGGCATCGCCATGATAAGAATGCCCGGCAACAACAGCGTTCTCTGGCGCGACAGCACTGGCCGGTACTTCAGCAGCGTTCAAAGAGTGCGAAGGATCAGCGAACCCAGCCTCCCCAAGAGGGGTTGCCCAGAATGCCGCAGCCAGAATTGTGACCGTGATGCCAGAACAAACAGGGGACTGTGCAGGGTTCAGCAGGTGGGAAGTCTGCGACATGGATCGCTTCCGGGAATGGCGGGGAAATCAAAAGATTTGTTCAATCCTGCGATTCTAAAAAATCGACAGAATCAGGCCGATGAAAAAAGTATATCCCCAGGCGGGGACATTGCAGTTTGAATCTGGCGGGAAACGAGCGAATCCTGCAGAGAGTCTTCCGGCTCAATCATCACAAAGTCTTCAAAGCATCACCTGGCTGGTAACGCAAACCAGGTGATGCTTCGTGATGAAAGGATTCAGAACATTGCCCTGAGTTGAACAGCAGGCAAAAGTCCTGTGAGTTGATCCATTTACTTCTGGTCGCCAGCCTTCTCTTCCACTTCAGGGAGCGGGCCATAAATTTTGGCCAGAGCATCTTCGAGAACCTGCCCGCGGGCCTTGACGGTAATCACTTTTCCATCGGCACCAATCAGAATGCAGGTGGGAATCGCATTGACACCATAGAACTTGGCAATCGGGTTGCTCCAGCCGGCTGCTTTGGTTTCCGAGGTATTTGCCGGGTAGAGGTTAACCCAGGGAATTTCCCGCTTCTCGATGAATTCCTTCAACGGCTCGATGCTGTTATCCAGACTGATCCCGACGACTTCAAAACCTTTGTCGTGATAAGCCTCATGGAGTTTCTTAACGCGTGGAATCTCAGCAACGCAGGGGGCGCACCAGGTGGCCCAGAAGTCGACAAGAACCACTTTGCCTTTGAGAGAAGCGAGATCGAAATCTTTGCCTTCCACAGTGGTGCCGACAACTTCCATCGAGTTGCCCACCAATCCCAGACGCCGTGAAACGCCGCGAACTCGTTCGGCAATCGGTGTGACCGTTTCCTTGTCAGTCGATTCCAGCAGATCGGCCAGACGGGACATATAGCTGGCAGCGAGAGCAGGATCTTTGCCATATTCGAGTGTGCGACCTGCCTCTGAGGCGAGCTTGATGCTCTCTGTCGAGAAGTCAGCCACTTTGACGCGGTTGAGTGTCTCAGCGAGCAGCGTATCCACCGCTGCAGGTTCCAGTTGAGGAATGGTCAGAATCCGCAAACCATCGATTTTTTCTGAGGCCATTTTGGCAATGGCTGGTCGGGTATCTGTTGCCAGCCGATTGGCAATGGTGAGTGCCGACTGTGCCGATCCCGGCGCTTCAAGCTTCAGCAGCGCTGCCTGTGCATTGAGAAGTAATCCTGCCGCCTGCAGAGCCTGCTTTTCATTGGCGGCTGGATCAGCCAGAACTTTTTCAGTGGCTGTAGTGACAAGATTATTGGCTTTGAGTCTCAGAGCATTCATCTCTTCGAAAGAGCTGACCTTCTGCCTGGAAAGAACCATCGGCGAAGAAAGTCTTCGGGCCGAGGCCAGCAGTTCAGGAATGCCGCTTTCAGGGAGTTGGAAAATATCTTCGGGGAGCTTCAGGTCGAGATCTTCCGGGAGCAACCCCTGCATGGCTGCTGCACGAATCTTGGCAGCTTTGGCCTTGGCTTCATCGGCTGCTTCCTTATCGTCGGTCGGCTTCGCTTCAGTGTTTCCCGTGGTGATCTGTGCTGCTGGTACCGTCGCTGGTTTTTCCTGAGCCAGGGAGACACTGCTTGTCATAGCCACGATAGCCAGTGCCGCCCAGTTTTTGCCCACAATCGTCCACGAATTCCGAGAAAACCAATGATCGTTGATCTGACGCATAACCGAAGCCCTCTAAGATTGAAAATATAAGGTTTTCAAGACTTTCCAGAACGAGTTCCACTGAGCTGGAATCGTTGGAAATGAAGAATTCTCCCCAGGGAAATCTTCAGTGAGCGTCCCTGCGTTGTATCAATTCGATTCGCAAAATGCACGAAGAAAGTTAGAGAACTCTGGAATCGTCTGAGTTCCAGCGATCAAAGCTCGAACGGGAAACAAAACAGCCCTTCACAAGGAAGGGCTGTTTGGCGACTTGATTGATTGTGTCGATCAACTCTGGCGATCGAACAGGCCGCCCGATCACAAGAAGCCTGACGACTTTTCGGCGTTACTTCTTCTTTGCAGGAGCGTCGTCTGTGGTCTCGTCTTTCGGCTCTTCCTTGACTGGCCCGAGCAATTTGGCGAGTTCATTGGTTAGATTCTCGCCGCGTGCTTCCAGGGAGATCACTTTCCCTTCGGCATTGATCAGAATGCAGGTGGGAATGCCACTGATGCCGTAGTAAGCAGCCTGTGGACTTGACCAGCCACCCGGTGCTTCTTCAGTCCCCTCATGGAAGAGAGTTGTCCAGGGAATATTCTTTTCTTTGAGGAAGCCCATGAGATCTTCTTTGCTGTCATCAAGGCTCACCCCCACAACTTCAAAGCCCTTATCGTGATAAGCCTCGTAAGCTTTCTTGAGGTTGGGCATTTCCGCAATGCAGGGGCCGCACCATGTCGCCCAGAAATCGACGAGCACGACTTTCCCCTTCAGGCTGGCCAGATCGAAGGGCTTGCCATCGACAGTCGTCCCCTTCAGGACCATCGCATTGCCCGGCAGATTGATGCGGCGAGCCATGCCACGCACCTGTTCTGCGGCCTGCTTGATTTCTTTCTTATCGGCCTTGTCCAGCAGGTTGGCGAGATCACCCAGGAAATCCACGGCAGGGCCAGTTTCGGGCATCGACTCGAGCACCATCGCCAATTGCATCCCCATGCCAATACTTTCTTCCGAGTACTTGGTCGTCTCGATGGCTTTGAGAATATCGGCCGAGAGTGTGGCTCGTTCCTGAGCGGTCAAGGTTGGTGCCGAAAGCACACGCAACATGAGGAGCTGCTGATTCGCCAGTTCCGAGATTTCCTTGCGAGTATCAGCCTTCAATTTGTTTGCAGCAGCGAGGGCCGATTCCTGGGCTCCATCAATCTGCGCACTCGCTAACAAGGTGTGCGCCTGGAGATGCATTTCTGCAGCTTCGACGGCGGTATCTAACTCCACATTGGGCATGGCCAGAACCTGACCAGTCCCTTCAATAATCGTTTTTTGAACTCGAATCGCATGTTCAATCGCCTGCTGACGACTCTTGAGTCGCGGACGCTTCTGCTGCAGGTCTTCGAGGAATTCGAGAATATCATCTGCCGATCCCTTAGGGATGGCATACAGGGCATCGCTGACTTCTTCCTGCTTGAGTGGGTCTTGCGGTGCAGGCTTTGCAGCGGCGGCAGGGGCTGCTCCCGCTTCCTGTGCCATGCTCATCGCCGAAAACTGGCTGCCAGTCATCAGAGCGATCGCAAAAACAAATTTCCCAGCCACGACTGGCCAGGTAAGGAGATTCGCGGACATCGATGACTGGTGCGTTGAATTTTGTGTCATTGACCAGCGGATTCGGGATCGAAGCATGTGATGACTTTCAGGCTGTTCCATGAGGTATCGGCGAGCGTTCGTGCATCCTCGCAGAACGTTGCCGTGTGAATTGTCATCTTCATGAACCAGAATTGCACCTCATTTCTCTAGGGAATCGCTCGATTTTCCTCACATTCCCCGTGAAATCTCCCCTGGGCATGTCCACCGATTTTCAAAATCATCGAATGACATGAGGGAATTTCTACAGGCCGGAATTCCAGGAAAAATTCGGGCAACCGCATCAGTCACTCGCAAACAGTGCAAAACAAATCAACACTCGCTTGTGTCACGCTGGGGCGAACAGGCAAGATATGACGAATTGTCTTTTTGCAGGTCTTTCTTCTCCGATTTCGCCAATCCCAGATCAATTCTCTCGTTGAGTGTGTGGCCCATGATCAAGCATCCGTGGTTTCGGTCGTTGTCGATGCGCATTTTTGCGGCTGGCGCCCCATTTTTTGCCAGCCAGTTGTTGGTTCCGCCAGCTCATCAAGTTCTCGCTGAGGAGGTTCAGCCAGCCTCGGCCATGAATCCGATGAACTCGGCTGCAGCCAGGCAGGAGTCGAGTGCCAATCCACCCGTCGAAAAGCCGATGCCTCCCGCACCGAATTCCCCAGTGATGATGGTCGACGAAGTGGCTCTTCCGGCCGTTCCCAAAGAGCCGGCCTCGTCGCCGATGCCCTCGTCGCCTATGCCCTCTTCGCCTAAGGCAGATGAAACCGGCGAGAAAGCATCGGACGCAAAACAGCCGACAAAGCAGCCCGAGCCAAAGCCAAAAAGCGCAGATCAACCTGCGGAACCCAAAAAATCTGACCCAGCGAAGCAGCCAGCACCATCCAAACCGGCACCATCGAAGCCCGCGCCTCCAAAGCCGGCTCCGACCAAACCAGCCGCACCACCCAAACCCGTCGATAAACCCTTTCTGTCACCGACCGGCGTGGATCTGAAAAAAGGGGCGATTCGGGTCGAGGATGCCGGGCCTGATTTTGCTCTCCAGGGCGAATATATGGCCTGGGATTGGTCTGCAGAAAAAGGTTGGCACTGGCTGGGAATTCAAGTCGTGGCCACAGGAGATGGGACGTTCGACGCCATCGCTTATCCCGGAGGATTACCCGGCAATGGAGTCACTTCACGCGCTACCATGCCCATTGGAACTCCGCAGATCAAGGCAGATTCCGAGTTATTACCAACGTTGTGGCAAGGGAGTGGCAAAGCCACACCGGAAGGTTTGCTGATCACCTTCAATCAACCTTCCGAAGGAAGAAAATTTGTCACAAAGGATGGGCAGACTGGCCAACTTTTCAAAGGTGATGGGGCCTTGATTTCCCATGCCATCAAGTGGTCACGAAAGAGCCAGCGTGAAGGAGCACGACCTCCAGCGAATGCCGTGATACTGTTTGATGGGACAGATAACGGCCAGTTGAAAAACCTGAAAGTTTCGCCAGAAGGTCTGATGCAGATTGGTTCCGAAACGAAAGGGGCGTGGCAGAATTTCCATTTGCATGCCGAGTTTAAAACACCTTTTATGCCGTTCGCTAAAGGGCAGGCACGGGCCAACAGCGGCTTTTATCTCCAGAAGCGGTACGAAGTGCAGGTACTGGATTCGTTTGGGCTGATTCCGCAGTTCAACGATGCTGCTGCGATCTATCGCAACAAAATGCCCGACTTGAACATGTCGTTCCCGCCACTTTCGTGGCAGACCTATGACATTCAGTTTCAAGCGCCTCTGTTCGATGCACAGGGAACCAAAATTCAGAATGGGCGACTGACTGTCTGGCACAATGGTATCGTGGTGCAGAATCACGTTTCTCTGGAAAACAAAACCGGGGGTGGTAGCAAAGAAGGGCCTGAAGCACTGCCGATTCTGTTCCAGAATCACGGAAACCCCGTTGAATTCCGCAATCTCTGGTTGGTGGAATTGGCACCCCAGGTGCTACAGGTGACTGCAACCCAGCCATCGCCCGCCAGTCCCACGGCCGTTGCTACACCCTACGCCTGTGTCTCGACCACGCCCTGCTGTCCTCCGAAAAAGCTTCGCCGTTCTGCACACTGCCGCAGATAACCTGTTGTGAATAAACATGTTATGGCATATAGAACAAACAGCAGTTTCAGCGAAGTCATGGGCCCTCATTCCACGATTCTGCTGTAACAAGTCTGACAGGAGCGATACTCTGCTCGGAACTGAGGGTTAAAAACTGTGTGCAGGATCGTCGCGAATCTGCGGTGACACTTATTTTGTTCCTGAATCACTGCCATCGACAGCCTGGAGCAAGCCCATGCCCGGTTCCACCACAATGACCAGAGTTGCTGAAAACGGCCTTCGATGGGGCTACTGCCTCTTCTTTGTGGCCTCGTTTTCCTGGGGCAACATCGCAGCGGCACAGGATGGCGAAGACCGCTCGGCCCGATTCTGGGGCATGATGGATCGTGATGGCGATGGTGTTCTCTCTGGCGAGGAACTCGATCGCGTGCCCGGCTTTTTGCGTGGCCGCCTCGAAGAAAGTGGCGTCGATCTTTCGCGTCCTGTCAGTCGGGAAGATTTTTCAGGAGTCATGGATCAACTGCGGCGGCAGCGAGAAGAATCTGGTGGTGGTTTCGGTGGTGGCCCTCCAGGCGGTTTCGGAGGCGGCCCACCAGGTGGTTTTGGCGGCGGCCCTCCGGGCGGCTTTGGCGGCGGCGGTTTTGGCGGTGAAGGCTTTGGTGGTCGGGGCAGTCGTGGTGGAGAAAGTGGCGGCTTTGGTGGCGGTGGAGATGAGCGCAGTGATGGCGGTCGCGGTCGAGATCGCGGAAGTGATCGGGGCAAGAAAACGGAAGTTCCCAAGTACGATTTTCCCCGCACGTTGCCGGATGATTACAAACCCTTCGACCTGGATGCCGACAATCAGATTTCGTTTGCCGAGTGGCCACGCTCCCGCAGGGCAGATTTCGCTTCCTACGACCATAACGGCGATGGGTACATCACTCCCGCAGAGATTCGCCTCCCCGCCTTTGTAACGAAAACTGCAGACGAAATTGTCAGCGAAGCCATGGCTGCCCGATTGCTCGGTGCCAATGGGAGTGGATCAACCGTCGCGAGCAATCTTTCGGCGACATCGGCAAGTTCAGGAGCGACACCCGGAAGTGAGGGGCGCGACCGTGGTTATCGTGATCGAGGCGGACGAGGAGGACCTCCTCAGGCCGGAAGTTCATCAGGTGAAGACGCCATCGCCGTCGAAGCCAAAGGGTATTTTGACCGGCTCGACACCAACAAAAATGGCTCCGTCGATCCCGATGAATGGAGTGTCAGTAAACGACTGAAGCCACTGTTCGAAAAAGTGGGGGCCGATCTCACAAAATCACTCACTCTGGAAGAGTTCACTGTCAGTTATCGCAAGACCAAGTAGTTAATGGAAAAGCTCGACTCGTCACCGTGACTGCGCGATACAGTGACTGCGAATACGAGATTGAGTTCTGCCAGAGATTCACTCAAAGGCGTGTCATGCCCACACCTCTCGAACAGGCAGCAGCGAGGCTGGCAGGCAGACTGGCCGAGAGCAAACAGAGGTTAATCCTTGCCGAAAGCTGTACTGCTGGATTGGTCAGCGCCACTTTGGCACAGACTCCCGGCATCAGTACCTGGCTCTGTGGATCTGCGGTCGTTTATCAGGAACAGACCAAAACGGCCTGGTTGGGTGTGTCGCCAGCGACTCTCGCCCAGTACACCGCCGTCAGTCGTGAAGTCGCTCAGGCGATGGCTGCTGGTGTCCTTCAATTAACCCCGCAAGCGGATATCGCCGCCGCCATTACAGGTCATCTGGGGCCGCACGCACCCATCTCCCAGGATGGTGAAGTCCATGCGGCGATTGTTTTTCGAGACGCAAATCAAATCCTGAAAAGCACTTGCTGGCATTTACCATCTCAAGTCCCTGCGGAGATTTCTGAGACCCTGCGTGTCTGGCGGCAACATGAAGTCGCACGCCTGTGCATTGAATTTGTGACAGAACAGATTCCAGGCCCTCAGGCAGAATTCATAGCCAAATAATTGACTATCAAGATGGTGATAGATAAGCTCCTGGCAAGGTTATCGTGTTTTTGAGTCAGGCGGCCAGCCTGTCGTCTGCTGGTTGTCTCTGAATTCTCTAAAGGTAGGCATCATGGTTTTGCGTAACGGCTTCCATTTCTCTTTGACCTGCCTCATAGGGACCTGCCTGGTGGGGATTTCGTCGATCGACGATCTGGCACAAGGAGCCGAGCAAACTCAGACCACCAGGAAACCCAATGTCATTATCTTCTACGCGGATGACCTCGGATGGGGAGAAACCGGGATTCAAGGGAATCCACAGATTCCCACGCCACACATCGACTCACTCGCTAAAAATGGGGTACGGTGCACTCAAGGTTATGTCGCAGCAACCTACTGCAGTCCTTCCCGCGCCGGCTTGTTGACAGGCCGCTATCCCACCCGCTTCGGGCATGAGTTCAATCGAATTGCCAATGTCTCTGGCCTCGATCTTCAGGAAACAACTCTGGCTGATCGTCTGCATGGCCTAGGCTACAAAACAGCCTGCGTCGGCAAATGGCACCTCGGCGACGGCCCGGAGTATCGACCCACAAAGCGAGGTTTTGACGAGTTCTTTGGCACGCTCGCGAACACCCCGTTTTTTCATCCCACAAAGTTTGTCGATTCCCGGGTCTCAAATGATGTCGCAGAAGTCTCCGACGAAAACTTCTACACCACAGACGAATATGCCAAACGCTCGGTCGAGTGGATTGAACAGCAACGACAGTCCCCATGGTTTTTGTATCTTCCATTCAATGCGCAGCATGCTCCTCTGCAGGCTCCCCAGAAGTACCTCGATCGGTTTGATTCGATTACAGATCCCAAACGAAAACTCTTTGCAGCCATGATGTCCGCCATGGATGATGCCATTGGGCAGGTGCTGGGCAAGGTGCGAGAACTGGGGCAGGAAGAAAACACCCTGATCTTCTTCATTGCAGACAATGGGGGCCCGACTCAGGGCACGACATCTCAGAATGGGCCTTTGCGAGGCTTCAAAATGACCACCTTCGAAGGGGGCACACGCGTGCCGTTCCTCGTTCAATGGAAAGGTCAGCTCCCTGCCGGAAAAACTTACGACAATCCTGTCATCAACCTCGATGTTCTGCCAACCGTGCTGACAGCCGCTGGGAGCAAAATCGATCCCGCGTGGAAGCTGGATGGTGTCGATCTGGTCCCTTATTTCACAGGTTCGATCGCAAACAAGCCCCACGAAACCTTGTACTGGCGATTTGGTGAGCAATGGGCTGTTCGACATGGTGATTGGAAGCTGGTCGTCGCCCGCGGAGGGAGTGGACAACCCGAACTTTACGATCTGGCGAGTGATATCTCCGAGTCCAAAAATCTGGCCTCGGAAAACCCGGCCAAGGTCAAAGAATTGCAGGCTCTATGGGATCAATGGAGTCACGAACAGGCCGCTCCCAAAGTTGTTGACCAGCCTAACAACGCCAAGAAGGCAGGAAACAAAAAAGGAGCCAAAAAGAAAGCCGCAGCCGGTTCCGCCACCTAGTCACGTTTTGCATAAACATTACAGTTGTGTGCCATGCTTGCAGCTCTGGGCTGTCTATGACACACATCTTTTGCCGAAAGGCGTTTTAAAGTGTGGCTGGGGTCAAACGTCTTCGTTTGCCCCCAGTTCTTTGGACTCTGATCGCTTTTGACGAAGAGCATGAAAAGTCATGAATCTATGTGTCGGATGCATTTGCGCTGGGGAACTTTGTTGACCAGGGGGCGGATGAAGACATCCGACCCCTGCCACCCGGGCAAGAACCACGTCCTTCCGCACTGTCTTGATTTTTGGGGCTCCAGGGTCGTGCTACCCATGGGTGGGTGAAAAGTTGTGTGTCATAGACAGCAGCTCTGGGCAAGCATTTTTTCATGATCCAAAACGCACTGTTGTTTCTTGGGGATATATTATCACGGCTTTCCGCAAACCGTCCAACTGAGGGAAAGCTTACGACTCTGAGGGCATCGAAAGGATCATGCCCCAGAGTCCCAAAGCAGGAACCAGGCGCGCTTGTGGGAATTCACCCGCCAGAATGCCTGCACTTCCTCCCGTGAGCAGCAGGACAGGGGGCTGAGTGTGGGCCGATAAGCGAGTTGAAATCTCGCGAATCGCACCCACATGCCCCCAGAAGAGTCCGCTCGACATGGCGGCACGGGTGTTCCGGCCAATCACATGAGGATGAGGTGCGCTCAGTTCCTGCCGGCTGATCAGCGGAAGTAACGCTGTGTACTGATGCAGAGCGCGAGCCCCCAGTTCAATCCCGGGAAGTATCGCACCTCCACAAAACCGGCCCGTCGCATCGACCCAGTCAATGGTGGTCGCTGTCCCTGCATCGACCAGTATGGCCGGTTGATCGGGTAAGCGAATCGTATTCCCGGCAACGGCGTTAAAAAGTCGATCCAGACCCACACGTTCCGGGGCATCGACATCAATCACGATCGGCAAATCCAGGCCACTCCTCAGCACGTGAGGGCGTGGCCAGAAGCTCTGTTTCGCTGCTTCACCAGAACGCATGCCAACTTCTGGCCAGGCAGCCAGCAAACAATCGAGTGCTCTGGGATTGGATCCACCAGCAATCGATTGCAGCTTATTGGCACCCGAAGCCATGGCCCTCTGGCACCATTGATTCAGGATCTCGACCGGCAGGGGAGATTGCAGATCAAGCGCCAGAAATTCGATTGGTTCTTCGAATTGAGCATGGCTTTGATCGCGAAAGAGGCCAAACTTTACCCGGCTGTTGCCCGAATCAATCGCCAGAGACCAAGTCTGCATCATAACAAATTCTCGAACGATCTTTCGTAGAAACAGAATTGACCCACATCGGGAATCGTCGGATGATCTGGGCAGACTCGAATGATTCACACTTGAGCTTGTCTCGTGAAACAGACGTGTGAATTAAGGATAGTTGTTTGCTTGCCTGCAAGGAAGGATGCCTCATGGCCGATGGACAATCTGCGACTGGTTCGAATGGAAACAGCACTCTGAACGTGGCACAGCCGCAAATTCAGGAACCTGCCGATCTCAAACCGCTGTACTCAAATTTCGCGCGTGTCGCGGGGACACCCGAAGAAGTTGTGGTCGATTTCGGGCTGGATCCCATGCCGTTTTCAAACACGGCTCGTCAGATCAAGATTTCCGAGCGAGTCGTCATGAACTACTACACCGCCAAGCGGTTGTGGGCAGCTTTAGGGGCCTCTTTGCAGCGATTTGAGCAGGCTTTTGGCCCACTGGAAATTGATGTTTCCAAACGTGCCAAGCAGCTTCCCGAATCGAAATAGCTGATCCGTCGTAGGAAATCACAGCGGCACGAAATCGCAAAAAACCTCAGCCAAGCCAACAAACGGCTGGATACAGTTCCTCTCCTGTCCAGGTTCAATTTCTGAACTCGACAGGAGAGGTTTGTTTTTCAATGATCGATTTGTTCGAAATTTTAGCCAGCGTCCCAGATCGAGTACGTTCCGATGACTTCCCAATTATCACCCCTGCAGGCTCTGGAATTGTGGAAAAGCTACATGCTGGCTTTGAAAAAGCTCTCTGCCGATCAGGCACAGCTCATTGAGCAGGAAAACTACGCCGATCTCATTGCTTTATTGACTCACAAACAGCAACTGCTCGATTCCATGGCCGAACACCGCAAGGCTTATCGAGATGTCTGGGAATTGATTCGCACCCAGGGCCAATCACTCCCAGCCACAGCTCAAGAACTCTTCTCAACCCGTATTCGCGAGATCACCACGCTCACGGAAGAGCTGCTGGCCGTAGAATCCAGGGCTTCGACAGCACTTTCTGCCCGCAAAAATGAGGTGCAAGCAGCACTTTCTGCCGCTTCTTCCGCTCAGGCAGCGGCCTCCGCCTACGATTCTGCAAATTTTGCGGAAAATAGGGCTCGCGTCGTTTGGGAAAGTTAGTTACATACCACGCACCGCTGACGTTCATGTCAGTTTTGTCTCTCAAAACCTGCCTTGCTCCCCTCTCCAAGTTTTCAGTATTCCTTTCGCATCGCCTCGAAATTCAGCCACTGGCCATGCTGCTCAATCGAGCTGTGATCAATGGATGAATCGCTCAAAAAACTCCTCGCCTTGTGACTATGCTTCTCCATCCTTTCGCTGAATCTCCCACAACCTGCTCAATTTCCCCGTCTTTGAATTTGCCTCGCTAGACAGTCAGGCTGAGACCTTTCAGCGCTCACTGTTGATCGATAACGGCTCTTCCCGAGCCTGCCTTT
>VFQR01000639.1_pt1 | contig 41651 bp, 25 predicted proteins | sample 3512321 | NCBI WGS metagenome assembly VFQR01 (sample SAMN10412374, study PRJNA504923) | tailings metagenome | isolation source: Relicate 3 Philex TSF1 revegetated site | place: Philippines: Tuba, Benguet | collected 2017-08-29 | reverse complement strand
TTTTCTTTAAAGCCACACCCGCTCGAGTTTCGGGGCCTGGTCAGGCGTTAAGAGTTCGTTCAGATAGCCAATGGTCTGTTCCTGAACCCGAACTGGCTCTGGTGATTTCACCCGAAGGCAAACTGGTGGGCTACACCGTGGGCAATGATATGTCGGCACGGGATATCGAAGGTGAAAATCCTCTCTATCTGCCACAGGCAAAAGTCTACAACCAATGCTGCGGGCTGGGCCCGTGGGTACGACTGGCGAGCAGCCCTTTAACACTCGAGGGGAACGCAGTTCGACTCAAGATCCGCCGCGGTGGGCAGGTTGTCAGTCAGGATGAAACTCATCTGGGAATGCTCAAGCGATCTTTCAGCGAACTGATTCACTGGCTGACATTTGAGAACGACGTTCCGCAGGGGGCGTTTCTGCTGACAGGGACCGGGATTGTTCCTGATAACAATTTCTCTCTCGAACAGGGAGATGAAGTCTCGATCGAGATTGAAGGGATCGGGACGTTAACCAACCCCATCGTAAAGGCTGCTGCTCAAGCCTGATGTGAGATGTCTGCCTGTTGTGACAGATCTGAGGCCCAGGGGTGGGCATGCCGGCCCTGTGTGAGTTGGGATTGGTTTATGGATACGAGTGTCTGGATTGCCGAACGTTTGTCTCCGGTTGATATTTATCAGCATGGAGTCTCACAGATGCTGATGCATAAGCAGACGGCCTTCCAGGAAATGTCGATCGTCATCAGTGAGAGCTATGGCAAAGCTCTGGTGCTGGATGGGAAGTGGCAGACCTGCACGGGGGATGAGTTCATTTATCATGAACTGATTGCGCATCTCCCGTGTGTCCTGCATGGAGCACCCAAACGAGTGCTGATTGCCGGTGGGGCTGATGGGGGGGCAGCGCGGGAAGTTCTCAAGTGGAAGACAGTCGAAGAGGTGGTGATTGCCGACCTGGATGGCGAGGTTGTCGATGCTTGCCGTGAAATGTTGCCAGAGATTCATCAGGGGTCGCTGAATGATTCCCGAGTAAAGATTCAGGTCGCCGATGCCTTCGATCTCATCGAAGCGAGTTCGAGTGAGTATGATGTCATCATTGCTGACTTGACCGATCCCATCGAAGAGGGCCCGGCTTATCCACTCTTTACTCGCGAATTTTTTGAGGCATGTCGGGCAGCACTCACACCCGACGGGGTGTTGATCAATCAGGCGGGTTCGATGGCTCCTCCATGGGTCACATTGCTGGCCAGAGTCACAAAAACAATGGAATCGGCCTTTGGCTATGCGGTGGCAGCTGCTGCTCCCGTGCCAACGTATGGGTCTTTGTGGGGTTTGACGATCGCCCGAACAAAGCCGATCGAAACAGGATTGTCACCTGCAAAGATTGATGAGCTGATGCAGGAGCATGTGCAAGGTTCGTTGCGGATGTTCGATGGATCGGCGTTTGTGGCGGCTTTGCAGACACCGCGTTATGTCCGGCAGGCCATTGAACAGGAACAGACGATCTATACACTGGAAAATCCTCCCGCATTGAGTGCCGAAGGTGATCGTCGAGAATGATTCAGGCAGGCTGCCAATCACTGCCGCAGAGTTCCTGCTGCCAGATTTTTACCACAGAGACTTCAATCAAGTCTGAGGAATTTCCATGGTTGAAAAGACAAAACTGAGCGTGAATGTCAACAAGGTGGCTTTGCTCAGAAACTCTCGACATCTGGGGATTCCTTCCGTATTACGGGCCGCTTCGCTCTGTATTGCTGCTGGAGCCGAAGGGATTACTGTGCATCCCAGGCCAGATGAGCGGCATATTCGCCGGAGCGATGTTCGTGAGCTTTCGGCTTTCATTCGACAGCACCACCCGCACATTGAATTGAATATCGAGGGGAATCCTCTGGCGGACGGTTTTCTCGATCTGGTGTTCGAAGTGGTGCCAGATCAATGCACGATGGTTCCCGATTCGCCCGAACAATCGACGAGTGACCATGGTTGGAATGTGCTCGCTGACCGTGAAAAGCTGGTCCCTGTGTTGGAAAAGCTCAGGACGGCCGGGATTCGTTCGAGTCTGTTTCTGGATCCGGATGTAACTCAAGTCGCCGCGGCCAAAGAGGTCGGGGCTGATCGCATCGAGTTATACACAGAGCCTTACGCTTCCAGTTACGGAAAAGAAAACGCGGCCAAGATTCTTGAGCAGTATGTGGCGACAGCGAAAATGGCTCTGGAACATGGATTAGGGGTGAATGCGGGGCACGACTTGAATCTGGAGAATCTTGGAAAGTTTCTCAGAGAGGTTCCTGCTGTGCTGGAAGTCTCGATCGGGCATGCATTGATTGCGGATGCTCTCGAACTGGGTTATGCCACGACCGTGGCTGCGTATCAGAAGGTCATTCGCGAAGAATCGGTCAAAACTGCGGGTTGATCCAGCGAGAACTCTCAGACCATCCCATGTCGCGTGCCGAATCTGGTATTGAGAGACATAAACGACTCTTGCCCGGGAAATGAGCCCGTCGAAACATTCAATGAGTGGAATCTTTTGAATTCCCAAGTGAATGTGAGCCGTCGTGTCGCTGCCATCAAGGTTCTTCTGGGCATTCCGGTTCCCGTCTGTGGCAGACTTCCTAGCGACAGTTTTGATCACTGTCGTGGCGTGCTGCGGGTCGGGATCTTGTAACGCTGCGCCTTGTCAGAATGTGGCGAAACAAACAGCCTCACCAGATCTGGATGACACTCCGCAGGATGAAGAATCTCGTTTCGTGACGGAAGTTTTTGAACGGTCATCAAGTGGTGAGTTCTCTCTGCCGAGTTCAGAGATCTTCCCGGCATCCCGTACAACGCAAATGCCAACTCCAGTGGCACCTCTAGTCCCTGCCATCATCCCTGCCCAGAAAAAACCATTGGCTTTTCCTCCACCTCAGGTGGTGAACGAACCAGGGCCCTGGAAGACATTGTTCTACGAGAATGACTTTTCCATCCTCCAGCAGCCAGAACACGCATGGTTGCCAGGTGAGCATTTGAAGAATCGAGAGGGAAGTTTCCTTGGGGAAGATTGGCGAGTTTCAGCCGGTGGTGAAATTCGCTTTCGTTATCTGCAGGAAAAAAACCGCATTCGGCGCGGGCCAGCCACAGCCGAGGATTACACATTGATCCGCTGGCGAAACTATGTTGATGTCCATTACAGCGATTGGGTTCGAGTTTATGCTGAAATACTGGACGGTTCGGTATATGGCGATCAGGCGGCCCGCCAGGGAATTGATGAAAATCGCTGGGATCTGACGAACGCGTTTGTCGATTTCGTACTTTTTGCTGATGACGAAACGTCCTCGGTCTTCAGGTATGGCCGACAGGAGATGTTGTTCGGAAGGCAACGGCTTGTCTCGCCCCTCGATTGGTCGAACTCCCGCAGGACATTTCAAGGGTTTCGATATCTCCACAAGGAAGGAGACTGGAAACTCGATTTATTCACAGTGAATCCAGTCAGTGCGTCCTCAGGCTTTAATGATCCTGATATTGCCGGGACAAACTTCGATCAGCCGAACTACAACGTCTATTTCAGCGGAGCTTACGCAACGTACACAGGGATCGAAAACACGGTTTTTGAAGCTTACTGGATGTGGATGCATAACAGTGAGCCTCGTGTGGGTTACGCCGATGGCAGTCGTCATCTGGTGGGAACACGGGCAGCCCATCTCATCCCGGTCTCGGATGGGATCGCCTACGATGATCGAATCTGGGATCTCGAAATCGAAGGGGGTTATCAGTTTGGGACAGACATCGGAGATCGGGTTTCGGCAGGATTTGCCACCACCGTGATCGGTCACACCTGGAAACGTCGACCGTGGCAGCCGCGCTTGTCGGGATTGTTCTACTGGAGTTCGGGCGATATCGATCCCAATGACGGCTTCGACAATACGTTCTACACGTACTTTCCTTTAGGACATGCCTACTGGGCTCTCTCGGACAACGTCTCCGGTCAGAACCTGATTGACTATTCTCTCCAACTGGATGTGAAACCCACGACCAAAATGACGGCAGCCACCGCCGTTCACTGGATGCAACTCGCCAGCGGGCAGGATACCGGTTATCAGGTCAATCAGGTTCCCTTCGGTACGGCAGGGAATGGTACGGGCCTTGGATCGGCTCTTGATATCTACGGTGTGTACAACTTCAAGCCATGGTGGGATCTGCAGGCGGGCTACTCCTGGTACTGGTTTGGCAAGTATGTCGAGCGGACAATTCCCCGAGGTGATTGCACCCAGTTTTATATCCAGACTTCGCTGCGATATTGATGTCGTAAGTTGGCAAAGCTGTTGATCAACGTGCAGAAAACGCCAGAAGCCTGCTTACTTATGTCTCGCAGTATTCCTAGGTTGCCTGTTGTGAATTGACCGAAAGTGATGATTTGAGATAGCGTCCTTCGAGAATGCATTTCAAGGACGAATGAGTTGAATCGGGCGGAATGGAAGCAACTGCTGCTGGTGTTGCTGGTCGGCGGAGTGATCCGTCTTGGTCTGGCTCTGGGTGTCGAATGGGTGTTAAGCAGCCAGCCCGATCGCTTTTTTCTGGTGCCTGGAGATGCCGAAGGATATTGGGATCTGGCCGGAGATCTGCTGACTGGTGCCGACTACGAAGTTTATGGGCGGTATGTGCTGCGGATGCCAGGTTTTCCCGCGATTCTGGCTGTGGCCAGATGGTTGGGACATGATCAACGTCTGGTCGTGCGACTGGTGCTGATTGCCGTATCACTGGCTGGTATTGGCGGCGTTTATCAACTGGGACGCGTGCTCTACAGCCACGCTGTGGGAGTTTTGGCAGCCACGTTTGTGGCGATATCACCCATTCTCGCGGGATTTGGCGTATTGATTCTCAGTGAAGGGGCCTTTGCCACGGCTTTGGTGTGGGCGCTGGTTGCAATGGCCTGTTGGTTGAAAGCCCTGGAGCTTCCCGGCTGGAGCAGGGCCATCGTCATGGGGGCTATGATCTCGGGTCTTTTTTCGACAGCAGCAATTCTGATGCGACCGACATGGTTGGCCTGTGCCGGCTTGATCCCAGCCGCTCTTGTGGTCTGTGCGATCATTTCGGCTCGTGAACACCGCCTGCAATTGCTACTGAAAAGTGGACTATCAGCCGTCGTGATGGGGGGGACCATTCTGCTCCTGCTCTTGCCCTGGGCGCTGCGAAATCAATCCGTTTCGGGAAAGTTCACCTTCACCACACTCTGGGTGGGTGCCAGTCTTTACGATGGCTTGCACGCAGGGGCTACGGGTGACAGTGACATGACGTTCTTCGAGACTGATGGAGTGGCCAATCGACTTCAAGAACGCGAAGTTGACGAAGAGTATCGTCGTCGGGCATGGGCATTTGTTGCTCAACATCCCTGGCGAACGGTTGAACTCGCGATCATCAAGCAGATTCGCTACTGGAATCTCGTGCCGAATTACCCCGAATTTCGGCGCTGGTGGATCCTGATTCCTGTGGGTCTCTCGACTGCCTGGCTTTATGCCGGGATCTGTTTTGAGTTGATGCGAACTCCCAGGCATTGGCGGGCGCTCTTGTTTTGTGGCATGCCAGTGCTTGTCTTTGCCGGGATTCATCTTCTGTTTGTGGGCTCGATGCGTTACCGCCTGCCCGCCGAATTTCCTATGGCAGTTCTCGCAGCCAGTGGATGGATCGCGGTCTGGAATCAATACTTTGGTAACAAACCAGCCAATCAATCCGATTGTGCTCCATTAGCGAAGAGCTGGCAGGAGGAAACTCCATGCTGAGAACGTTTCGCTGGATATTCGGGATTGTCGTTCTTTTGGGAATCGCCGGAGCTGGAGGGGCGGGGGCTCTTTACTTTCGCAGTGATGCCATGCTGCGAGAAGAGGCTTTGCGTCAATTTGCCAGGGCTTGCCCTGATTCGATCATTACTCTGGATGGCGCCCGATTTGATTTCAGCGGACGAATTCGTCTGTTTAATCTGCAGATTACGCCTGAAGGTCAGGAACTACCGCTCGTCGTGATTCCGGAATTGATCGTTTCTTTAGATCGTGAGCAGCTTTCTCAACACCAACTGATTGTCATTGAGCAGTTGCGGCTCATCCAGCCACATATCCACCTTAAACGTGGTGCAGATGGCCACTGGAATGTCGAAAGCCTGGCCTTGGCCCGGCAATCGGCCATGGCGATGCCTGAAATCTTTATTGAGAGCGGACGTTGCCAGATTGAACTTGAGTCACAGAGACACCCAGCTTCTGCGCAAGTTGCCCATGAACTTCATTCGGTGGTGGGGGAGGCAAATTCGAAGGCGATATCGCTCACCATCGATGACATGGCGTGGTCATGCTTCCCGGTATCGGCCAAGCAGGTTTCAATTCGAGGTGAAGCCAGGGTTGGCGACATCGGACGATTGAACATCGATAATGCCACTATCTCAACAGAGGAACGTTTCTGGTCAGTGCATGGCACCTGGCAGGGACTGAGATTCACGAATTCGATCTGGAGTTTTGCGTCACATTTTGATTCGGCGATCGATCAGCAATGGAAGCGAATCTGGAGTCAGCTCATTCAGGGACTGGATGCTCCCGAGGCATTTTCTGAGTTACCAGAGATCCCACCAGTCCAACTGCATGCCAATTTAGCATTCAAGGCTCTGCAGAAATCTGCAGATGTTGTTCCTGAGTATGAAGTCCAGGCTCAGATTGTGAATGGTGGAGTTGCTCATGCGGCGTTCCCCATGGCGTTGACCGGTCTCAAGGGCAACTGTGTCGTTACTCATGAAGAGGCCAGACTCGAAAACTTGACAGCCGCGACAGGCTTTACCCAATGGATGGCGCGAGGTGACCATCAGTGGAAAAGCGGCCGCACGAGCATTTATTCAGCTGTTGAAGAACTCGAACTCTCCGACGGTCTACGGCAGAGACTGCCCCCGGCTGTCCGCAAATGGGCGGAAGAATTGCGGCTGACAGGATTGTTCCGGGCGGAATGCCATATCGAGCATGAGGCGGGGAGCCCGTGGCTGCCGCGGATGATTATTCATGGCCGGGAATGTGCCTTTCGATATGCGAAGTTTCCTTACCCTGTGACTGAAGTGAGTGGGCAGATCCAGGTTCAAGGGCGGCAACTGGAAGTCGATGCTCGTGGGATGGCGGGTGGAGTTCCCGTAATTTTCCGGGGGATTGCGATCAATCCTGGACCCATGGCCGATGCCGCCATCGAAATTCGTACTCGAGGTGTGACCATCGATGAAACACTCAAAAGCAGTTGCCCGCCTGCGATTGCCGACACGCTGCGATTGCTGCAGATGGAAGGAAAGTCAGACATTGTCGCACGAATCATCCGGCCACCAGGCCTTGGAAGTAAATGGGAGACTCAACTGGCGGCCAAGGTGTTTGACGGACGCCTGAAATGTAAGCCATTCCCTTATGAAATGCAGAATGTCAGCGGTGTCGTGACCTGGCTGAACAATCGGCTCGAAATGAAAGATGTGCGGGCGACTCATGGGCAGACCGCACTTGAAGGACGAGGTGTTTTTCAGCGGCAACCCGAGCAGGATCGTCTCGATCTGTTTGTTAACGTCCATCAGGGAAGTTTTGATCAATCACTGTTCGACGCCTTGCCAGCCCATCTGCAAAAGACATGGCTGGAGATTAATCCGCGAGGAAGTTTCGATTCGAACATCGAACTGGCGTGGTCACCGGGAATGGAAGTCGATGTCGTGATCCCCAGTCTGCGCCTGACAGGTTGTGATCTCGCATTGAAGCAGTTTCCTTATGCAATTACTGATGTGCAGGGAGAGCTGAACTATCAGCAGGGGGATCTCAATATTCTTCGATTGAGTGGTCGGCATGATGACACCACCATCCGGTTGAAGGGCTTTGGTGAGTTTCATGCAGGGAGATCGCGGGTCGTTTTCGAGGAGTTTTTTGCAGACGATGTGCTGGTCACGACAGCGTTTCGTCGTGCTGTTCCCGCTTCATTGAAACCCACCTTAGATGCGCTGAATCCTGCGGGGGCTTTCTCGGTCAATGGACAGATCGAATTTTTGCAGGAACGCCAGGATCAGGCGGCTCTGGATGTGGCCTGGCGGTTGGAATTTGTATTGCCAGGGAACGAATTGACTGCCGGCCTGAAGCTGGAGAAAGTTTCCGGGAAAGTGCAGTGCGATGGTTCAACATCTGCGAAAGGGACTGAACTCAAAGGCTCGATCGATTTTGATCTCGTCCGCGTGATGGGTTACCAGGTTGGCGTGGTTCGCGGCCCCTTTCGGTTGTCGAATGGTGAACTCTCGATTGGGGCCCGGGAGATGATCACGGGGAATCAAGGTGAGTTGCCACCCAGACGCATCCCGCTGGAAGAAAGACTCAGTGGGAAAACATGCGACGGGATTGTCACACTCGATGCGATTGTCTGGCTGGATCAGGCAGTTCCTGCATGGCAACTCAAATCGACCATCTCGCGGGCCAGTCTTGAACGCTACGCGCAGATGTATTTGAACGGCCAGTCGAATCTGCGGGGAACGATGAATGGCTGGATGGATTTGAAGGGCAGGGCGGGCGATACACAGACGATTATTGGTGCCGGTCAATTACAGATCAGCCCCGCAGCGATCTATGAATTACCAATCTTTGTGCAGATTTTCCGTTCACTGCAACTGGATGGTAATGCGTCGAAAGCGGCCTTTGATTATGTCGATTTGAACTTCCGCGTTTCCGATGAACGATTCAATTTCAGCAGTATCGACCTGGTAGGGAGTGCAATCAGTCTCAGGGGGCGTGGCTCGATCCGTTTTGATGGTGGAATCGTCCTCGATTTTTATTCGATGCTGGCGAGAAATCAGGTACGCATTCCTGTGATTCACGAAGTGGTCGGTGCACTCAGTCGTGGCTGGGTCGGGGTCGAAGTTCGAGGAAATGTCGGCAGTCCCGTTTCCCGCATGAAACCTGTGCCAGAACTGGATGATGCCTTGAAACAGTTTCTGAGTGCCTTCAATCCTGCCAACAACGTTCGGCCACCTCCTTTACAAACCTTCCAGCCGATCCCCTGACATACAGGCCTGTGTGCTGTCTGCCATGCTTTCAGCTCTGCGCCGTCGATTACACACAAATGCTACCTTAGGGTGGCCCGGCCAACTTGTGGCCGGGTTGTCGTGATTTTTCACGACAACAAGACGCCGCGCCATGCACATGCCCTGCCGCCACTGTTGACTTTGTCTTGGGTGGCATGACTTTGGGTGGCACCACCATGAAGCCCCAATAGACCAAAACAATGCGAAACGGCGTGGTCTTTAGGCTCTTCTACTTCATGTTTTTACACTGTCAGGTGGCAGTTGAGTTCTGATGTCTTTATCCGCTCACAGTTCCATGGCGCAGAGGGCATCATACAGGCGGATCATCACAATGGTCATGATCCGCCTGTAGATCATGGCTTCGGGGCAGGGGTTGGCGCTGGAGGTGCGGGCGTGGCAGATTTTTTCTGAACGCCACGCGTGTAGGCCTCAAATCGCTGGCGATATTGTTCCGGAACCTGTGAACGGCGACTTCCGGCCTGGTCAATATCGCGCTGTGGAACAGCTTTTCCTTGCGCTTCGACTCTCTGCCGAGAAATCCTGGCCGATTCGAGCATCTCTTCAAACTGACGTTTTCTCAACAGATCTTCTGGTGTGGGATCTGTCGATTTGGCGGCATTGATCTGCTCGCGCATCCGCTTCGCAAACGATCGCATCTGCTGCTCATTCCAGCCCAGGTCATCCAGTAGTTTTTGATCGACCTGGCCACGTTCGAGTTGCCGCTCTAATTGATCGAGCACTAATTCTGCGGCCTCCTTTTCAAATTCAGGGTTGGCCTGATTTTGATCGGCCGGTGCATTCGCAGCAGGGCCACTCGCCGCCTGATTCTCGTGGCCTTCTTGACCACCCGCTGCCCCGTTGGGATTGGAGGAATTGTCAGCGGAACCTCGCGGTGTCATCTCACCCCCGGCTCCACCACCAGTGGCTGACGATGACTGACCAGCAGGCTCGCCAGATGATGCTCCGGAACTGGAAGGCATGCCAGAGGCTGGCGAAGAACCACCTTTTCCACCACCTTTTCCACTGCTCTGGCCAGCCTCGCTACCTTCACCGCCCTGGCCCTTCTCACCTCCCTGACCCTTGTCGCCCTGACCCTTGTCGCCCTGACCCTTGTCGCCCTGGCCCTTGTCGCCCTGGCCACCTTTTTCACCACTCTGATTGCCTTGATCGCCCTGGCCACCAGCAGCTTCCTTGCCTGGAGGCTTGTTGTCCGGAGTTTTGTTGCCAGAGGGCTTGGACGACGAATTGCCTTCTCCGGATGTCTTTTCCTGGCTGTTGCCTGGCGGTGAATTCTCTGGAGCGCTCCCTGTCTTTGAAGCCCCCCGTTTTGCATCTGCCGGGTTAGCAGGTGGTTGATTCCCATTGTTGCCATCTGCCGGTGAGTTCATCCCCGCTGGCTCACCACCTTCTGGCTGGTTATTGCCTCCCGATTTCTGCTGGCTTCCTTTTTTCGAACCAGCAGGTACTTCTCCGGAAGGTTTCTGCTGGTTTCCAGCGCCTGGTGCTCCCTTCTCTTTTGCAGTGCCTGTTCCCGGTCTTCCCGCTTCTCCGGGCTTGGCCCGCTCTGAAGACGTATCGTTACCTCGGCCTTCCGCCATGCCATCCGCGCCATCCGGATTAGCGGATGATTGACCAGCCTCACCACTTTCGGCCTGCTGCGATTTCTGATTGGCCTTGGGCGGTTTCCCTGGTTCGCCGCGCATTTTCTCACCACTTCCGGCAGGAACATCCCGAGGATCGGGATTCGGCCGTGCAGCCGGCTGTTGATTGGGAGATTGCTCCAAAGGTTCCCCGGGAGTGTTCGTCTTTTGTGCCTGTCGATCCATACTTCGTTCACCTGCCGACGCATCTTGAGGCTGTTGATCGGACGGAGGCATTTCATCAGAAGATGGTGCAGCAGGGCTCTTGGGTGCATTCTTCGGGCTGGAGGCACCAGGATCTGCCTTGCCAGCAGGTGAATTCTGAGGACGTTCGTGATCGGCCTTCAGGTCTCCCGTCGATCCCTCTTCACCGGGACGCCTTTGAGCCGGCATCTCGTCATCCTTGCCTCCCTCTTGAGACTTGCCCTGGAGCTTTTCGCCGGGCTGGCCCATCGATGGATCTGAAGCTTTGTTTTTCTGTCCACCAGGTGGGGAAGGATCTGTTCCCGAGGGATTGGCAGCGGGGTCACTCGCACTGGCAGGCTTGTCAGAATTGGGTTTCAAAGATGGATCATCAGGACGAGAACCTTTGCCATTTTTGGCAGATTCATTTCCTGATGCGCCGGGATTCTTTGCCGATGAGTTTTCATCACCACGAGAGTCCGATTTCTCTCCATTGGCCGTGGACTGAGATTCTTTTTCATTACCAGACTTGGGCTGTGAAGAGTTTTTGCTCTGAGGAGATGAAGGTTTGCCAGTATCTCCTGTTTCCGCGCTTTCAGGACTTGAATCCCCCGGAGGTGGAGATTGGCCGTCAGCCATCTTCTCGTTGGGGCTTGCTGGTTCTTTTGATGCTTGAGGAGCATTCATTTCGCCAGGAGATTTCTGGGACGACACTCCTTGCTGAGAATCATTTCCAGGCGGCTGATTTTCCGCAGAATTTCCCTTCGAAGAGTTCGTGGAATCTTCGGTCATCGACTCCTTGATGGAACCCTCATCTCCTCGTTTACGATCATCGGATTGACCACCCGATGAAGACTTGCCGGGCTTATTGTCGGGTTGAGTCTTCTGTTCCTGACCGGATTCGTTCCCGGATTCCTGTCCTTTAGAATTGGGCTGACGCGATTCCTGACGGGCTTTTTCCAACAATCGTTTCAAGGCTTCCGAATCATCCTCTCCGTTGGGTGATAATCCCTGGTCAGATTTGTTGGAGCCCTGCTGGCCCTTGTTCTGTTGGCCCATATTCTGCGGGCCACTCTCCTGCGGGTTGGAGGTTTGCTGGTTGGATTTCGGCTGACCTGACGAACCAGACTCGCTTTTCAAATCTGCGGGAGTATTTTCAGGAGAAGTCTTCGAGCCTGAGTCATTATTCTGCCGGCGAGACGAATCCTGATTTTCGCCCTTCCGTTCGGAAGCTGATTTTCCTTCAGTCCGGTTACTTTCTGCAGGATCCCCACGTTCCTCACCAGGTTTCCCATTCGTATTGTCGGAACGATCTGAGGCAGGATTGTTGTCACGAGATTGTGAATCATTCGGATTCATCCCTTCGCCCGCACGCTTGTCTGTGGCTCGTGTTGGATCATTGGCCTGCGGGGGATCATTGGCAATTTGCCCAGGATCTCCTTCGCCTTCCTGTGGGCGATCGGACATCGCCTCGGGAGCCTGACCCGGATCCTGCTGTGCAGGATCTGCTGGCTGTTCATTTCCTGCCTGGTTCTGGGCCGCCTTTTCCCGGGCCTGTTCTTCGACCTGTTGGGCCTGCTTTTCGGCCTGCTGCCGCTGTTCCTGTTGTTTCTGCGGAGGCAAGACTCCTTGAATTCGAATCAGCCGTGCGTCGGAGCGTGCCGTATTCGGTGTCGGCTGGCGATTATCCTGGACGGTGGCATAGACCTTGAGTTCATCATTCTCCTGCAGTGCAAAACGATCCAGACTTAATGTGGTCTTCGCTGTCTGTTGTGAACCACCACCGGCAGCCAGTTCTTCCCGGGCAATGATCTGCCCCTGTTTCTCGGCAATGAGGGTCATTGGGCCCAGAAGAAAATCAACATCGCGGGCCGTGAACACAAATCCCACCGTCCCATTGGCCGCTACAGCCACATCATTTTCCGGAAGCACCATCCGGATCTCCGGGGTCTGATCAATCTGCAGGGCAATCGGATAGATGGTTGGCGCAGGGTCGGTTTCTCCCCCTGCTGTGCGAACGATGATCGAGTAGTACCTCGCGTATGTCCCGTCTTCTCGAAGTTGTGGACGATAGTCGGCAGTCAGTTCGCGGTTTTGAGACAACCGCACCGGAAGTTCCTCACCCGTAGGCGTCATACCGTCGTCGTCAAAGAAGATCATGGTGGCTGATGTGACGGGTTGATTCGCCAGTGCCCGGATTTTCACCTCCGAACCGACCCACGCATGAATGGCACCACCTCGGCTGACCTGCTTCTCGATACCTGTATAAGCCGGTGCCTGGATCTCGACTTCTTCCACGTTGGCATGGGGAGGGGTGACAATGCTCACCTGGTAAGTGGCTGAGCGGGCATCGCCGGCTTGAATGTAGTACGAGAATGACTGGGTGAATCCTTCTCCCCGTTCACCCAGCAGTCTGGCTTCAAACCGCGCACCTCCCTGACCCACGGGAGTCATACGGACGGTTTCGTCCACAAACTGCTGATCAGCGGTCGTGAACTTCAACTCGACAAGCTCAGGGATACGCCCTGCCAATTGGACTTCCACATCGAGCGTTGACCCCGCAAGGCGGACTGTCGAGCCCGGGGTCACTTCTCGAATCAAGGTTTCCGTAGGAGCATCAATCGACGTGAAGGGAATCATGCGCCATAAGGACGGCCAGATCGGCTTGGGCGACATGACGGCATAGACCGCCAGCAGAACGACCGTCGCCAGCAGTGCACAAGAGACCCAGAGCAGGTGAGTGTGGTCGATGGCTTGCCTGGGCTGCACTTCTTCCAGAGAAACTGCCGCTCGCTTCTGCAAGGCCTTCAAGACAGCCGGCGCGACTGGTCGTCCCGCAGACTGCAGATCCACCAGATTGACCAGATTCCGTCTGAGAGCCGGGACGGCTGTCTCCAGCTCTTTGGCGGCATAAAGTGGACTCACCTTACGCAGCAGGGGATGCAGCAACGTGCGAGTTAACCACCAGCCCAGGCCACTCACGAGAATTGCCAGCCAGATCCACCGGGCCACCATGCTCCAGCCATCGGCAAACAACCACTGGTCAGAAATCACGAAGAGGGCACACAGGGCACTGACCCATGCAAAGCTCCCCACGATCGCCGTGGTGAGGTCCGTCGACCGCACCGCCGATTTCACCTCGCCCAACTGATAGGCGACAAATTCGTCAAAGTCGACGAAGGCGGGTGACTCATCGGATGGTTGAATTGTGGCCATACTGAGCGACCTCTCTGCAGAATTCTACGCACTTATTTTGACATAAAGTGCGACAGAATGGCAGTTTGCATTCTGAATTCGTGGTTTCTCAACGAGAACTATCGACCGGAAACGGTTGCGATTGCGGACTTTTCCCCAAATCAACTCTTGTGGTGACGAAGTGCTGGCCTGAAAAGTTCCCTCAGACCTCGGGAAATTCTCAATCTGAACTCTTTTTCTCAGGCGTATCTTCTCAGGACATTTTTCTCAGGCCCAGCCGTTGGCCTTACGGATCACCCATTCGATTCCCATAGCGATCACAAAGAGGGCGATCATCAGCCAGTGATCCCACAGCCTGACTTGAACGGTCTCTTTGGCCAGTGGATTTTCTCGGGCAATCAACTGATCCAGAAACCCAGACAGCTTTTCAGTCGAAAGCAGTTGACCACTTCCCGCTTCTGCGATTTGTTTGAGATAATCAGGATCTGCGCCCGGACGGTCGAGTTCAATATCACGCGGCGAAACCAGAAATCGGGTCACGGCATCCAACCCGATACTCTCACCGTTGGCTTTGCCCGAAAGCCGTACCCAGTAATCGCCAGACTCTTCAGTTTTCGTCCAGTCGAGCCTGCCGCCGCTGCCTGTGTTCTTTGAACTCGCGGCAGCATCTGTCGAAACCAATGCAGGAACTTTCGTGCCCGCAGGATCGAGAATCTCCATCTCAAAGCTGACGTCCGTTCGTGGTTGTCCCCCAGGGGCTCGCGCACCATATTCAATGCCGACGGCTGCCCCGAGAGGTGCGTTTCGAGGTTCTACCTTCACCCACAACGGAGCTTCGGTGTCGTCTTCTCGACGAGCCAGCCATAGTATCGCCTGTCGCCAGAATTGCTGATGGGCTTTGGCAGCACCACCCAGTACCCACAAGTAGGATGAATCTCCCGCAAACGAAAGCACACGGGCTTTGCCAATCTCGCTGGCAAACAACAGACCTTCGCCATTAGGTGCAGCGGCCCAGACTTCGACCAGGGGATTCCTTGGAACCAGCCGATTGGCTCCTTCCAAAGGAGCCAGAGCTTTCCAGCGATCGATGAGCGGCCCTGTGCCATCCAGTTGCAGCACATAGCGACGAAGCCCAGTTTCAGTGGGAATGAATGGTGTTGGCCCTTCTAAACTGGATGAGTCTTTCGAATTACCACCCGGATTGGCAGAGGCCGACATGACAGGCACGAGATCTGTCAGATCGGATTCTTCCCATCGCCCCGCCGAGTAATTTCGGCTGCCGCCAATGGTCATGAGGCCGGCCCCGGCCTGAACTCGTGCCGCGAGAGCCTTGATATTGGATTCCCCCAGTTCATCAATGGTGACATCGCCAAGGATATAAACATTGTAGCGGTCAGGTTCGAACCACGAGGCATCGAGCACGACGGGCGATTGACCGCGACTTTGACGAATTTCGGCAAAGTCCATCTGTAATTGCGACGCACCGCTCGCCATTTTGAGAAACTTCGGTTCCCAGCGTAAACGATCAATCACAGCCACCCGCAGGCCGCCTGCTTTGATGGTGATGATCGTTTCGAGGCGATTGTTTCGAGTCAGCAGTTCTCCTTCGGAGGTTTGAACTTCAGCCGCGAGTTTGAATTCTCCTGCCTGGTTGGGCAGAAAGGACAATTCAACAGGAATGATCTGATCATCTTCCGTAGGCGTGATGGTTGCTTGAGGAACAACGCCACCTGTGGCCAGCACAGGTTCTAACGGCCCGGATTTTCCCAGTGGGACATCACTTCGATTCTCGAGCAATAGACGAACAGTCGTGGTGCGCCCCCGCGCTCCAATGGCCCGCACACGGACGGTGACCGGAACGCGATTCTTTTCAAACACAATCGGGTCCACTCGCAGATCAGCCAGTGTCCAGTCCAATCCCTGGCCAGTAATACTGCTCGCTCCATAAGCAATTCCGTAAATCGGAATCCCTTCTTCACCAAATGCCTGTGCAATCGATAAGGGGTCGAGAGGTTTGGGAGACAAGCTGCGCTGGGCACCATCGGAAAGGAGAAAGACAGCCGAGGTCGAACGATTCCGCGCTTCTCGAAGGGCACCCTGAAGGGCCTCGCCAAAGAGTGTCTGCTGACCATCTGCCACTGGATTTTCAGTCGTTGGAGGACTCAGCTTGTCCGAGAAATCGAAGATTCGAACCTGAGACGGTTTTGATTTTGTCTTTTCAAATGCCTTCTGAATGGCCTGCGAGTCTGACAACGCCCCTTCGAGTCGGCTGCGTGCGGCAGGCAGATCCTGTGTCGTCATACTGCGGCTGACATCACGCAGAATCAGCACCTGCTCATCGGGAGCGGCAGACGATTCCCAGACCAGTTCGGGACGAAACAGGCCTGCAATCAACACCAGGGCCGCTAAAAGTCGCAATCCTCTTGTCGTGCGAATTCGAGAGGGGAGTTGCTGAAAGAAATGATGCGGATAAGCCTTCCAGACCATCCACAGTAACGCCAGCGATAAAGTGATCGCAAAGAAATATCCACCCACTGGCTGGAAGGTGATCTCCTGAAATTTCATCTCTTCAATCGTCATGGATGCCCCCCGTCAAAGGCACACAGGGGCATCAGGGCATTGGCATGCCGATTTGAAGCGAAGGAAATTGCGCAAAAGTCAGTTGGCATGAACTGCTCCTTCCGGACGGGGAGCATTGGGGATCGTGTTTCTGGTGAGTGCCGCGGCCGGTGGAGCATAGAACCAGTTGGCCAGAAGATGTTCTGTCACAAATCCGATCACAAGCAGCAAGAGAACAAGAGCGTAAACTTCCTGTCCGATCCTGCCCGAAAGGACAGCTCGCTCTAAGGTCTCCAGCTCGCGATGCACCAGAACACGATCTGTTCCAAAAACCTGTTCAATATTCTCTTTGCTCATACGCTCAAGATTGGATTCAGCATCGCGAACACGAACCCCGAGAGGAATCATCGCTGCCGGGTCGGCTTTGGGCTGAACGAGATAAATTCCCGGTTGATTGGCAATGGTCGCGGGAATGCTCAGCCGGGTCGAAGATTCGGCATCGAGGGCTTGCTGACGTTCATCCGGAGTGCGCACCAGCCACTGGGGCGGTAACACCTGATCTGAGGGAAAGATCAGTTGAATGGGATCACCCAGCACAAAGTTGAATCGGCGTGCCTGTCGCTGTGACAGGTAATCGACAGAAGCATCTGCGAGAGCCACAAACGCCCAGCTTCTGGGCAGGTCGTTCCAGTCGGGAAGGCTCCAGGATGTCATCCACTGCTGAACGATCCCTTTTCCCACACGTCGTTCTAAAAGTGCAGGGGATTTTCGTTCGTCAAGAAAGCGTGCCAGCACAATGGCATCGTCGACCGGGTTGACTGTCCAGTATCGGTTCACGACCTGTGACTCCCACTCTTCGAGTGCCCCGAATTCAACCAATGGAGCCATGAAGCCATGAGATCGATTGGGAAACTCCCACACCTGGCCTGGTCGGAAGGAGAGTGAAGCTTTGAGTCTGGCTGGAAGAATGGCCAGAGCATCAGGATTCTCGTAGGTCAGCGGATCGATGGAAGTTGGTGAATTCACCACTCCCTTGGATGGGTGGCCATTGGTGAGTACCAGGCCGCCGCCTCCTTCGACGAACCCGCGAAGCAACTTCCAGTCTTCTGCTGTTGGTCTTGGCAGGTTCATCAGAAATACGACGTCATAAGACTTCAGGTCTGTAGCAGCCAGGCTGGATGCCGGTATCCAGGTGGGGACTGTCGTCGCTTTTCCCACACGAGTCAGTTCTGCGGGAGCCAACGCTTCCATGAGGAGTCGGCTATCCGCCCGATTCGCTGAGACCACGAGCACTTTAGGCGGTTTTGCAGTTGTCAGTGCGATGGGAAGGCTGTTATCGAATGCCAGGGGATCGTCACCAATCAGCCGTAAATAACCGCTCGAAGGGCCGGAGGGTAAGTTACTGGCAGTGAACTGTACTGTTTGTCGTCCACCTCTGGGCACCGTTTCCAAACCGACCCGTTTCGTATTGCCCACGCGGGGGTCACCCAGCACCAGTTCGACCGAAACGTCATCATTCGTGGTGATGGGTACTGCATTTCCAGGTTCTGCCGTGTTCTGAGCCCGTGGGGCAGAACTTTCTAAAGGTTTGGGTGCGAGGGCCAGATCCGATTCAACGGTGGCTTCAATGACGACCTCGCCATTTTCTGCAATCGTTTCCTGGCTGAGCTTGAGGCCGTAGATCCTGTTGTTTGAAGGCTTCAATTCGCCCACATCAATGATGTAGATGCTGACATCCTTGAGCTTTTCCAGCTCGCTCAGTAATCCCGCGTCGGCTGCCCCATGCCATTGATGTCTGGCAAGGTCTGTGAACAGATAGACTTCACGCACAAATCGATCGGTTGCTCCACCTTCAGCTTCGAGCAGTTTTGTACGATCATTCTCCTGCAACGAAAGTGCCAGTCGAATGGAGTCTTCGAGTGGACGTTCTTCGTAACGGGTGGTGAATTGCTGAATTCGCTGGTGAGCCGTATTTCGATCCGCAAGAAATGTAGGTTTGGCAGGTTGCATCCCATCGATCAGCGCCAGACGACTTCCGGCTGGAAGCTTCCCCCATTGGGTTGTTGCCATGCTTTGTGCAACTTCCAGCCGGGTTTTGCCCTGATTTCTGTATTGCATGCTGGGTGATGTGTCGAAGATGAAGACCGCAGCCACCGGAAGTTCGAGATTCGCCCGAGACGATGGCTTCGACCAGTCGGCCATGATTCGTGTTTGATAAGGCCAGATGAGAAACAGCACCAGCGCGAAACCTGCAGCGATAGAGACCAGTGGAATCAGCCGCGACCGAAATTTTGAGGTCTGCTGTTGAATGGCAGCAGCCGGCCCTCCTGAGGTGAAGTTGTTCGAGAAACGATCGGTCTTCGGAAGTTGCTGGCGTTGGCGGTACAGAAAGATTTCAAAGGCCGTGTAGATTCCACCGCCAACCAGCACAATCGCCAGTAGCCGGAGCCATTCACCGCTGGTCAATTGATAATTGGCTGCCGGTAAAGTCGGGCGGGCAATGGCGATGACGATGGCACCGATGACGAGCATGCGCAGCAGCATCAACAGCCAATGCTGCAGATTCAATCGCCGTGAAACCTTGGCCTGAGATTGCTGGAGCAGTCTTAAAGCCGGGAAGGGAGTTCGCTTGGGCTTCTGCCTCATCAGCAGATGAATTACGACTGGTAACACGACCAGCGCCAACCCCGCCAGAATCAATGGATGCAGAAATGTCATCAGGCGGCTGTCCTTCCAGCGAAGATCCCATTCTTCACGAGCCAGAGGCCACGATCTATGACAACATCACGATGGCGTTCAATCACCAAAGCACAATTCACAAAATGACCACTTCCGATGAGGGTTTCATGTCGCATACTTACAATTCTGACCCAGCATCTCTTGTTCGACTGTAGGGTGCAAGAAGTTCCGACGGATTGCACCATCTTCTCGGGGCAGTCACTTTCAGTCCGTCATTCTCAGCCGAGCAGGGATTCTCACTTCGACCATGTTTTCTGAAAAGTGCTGTCCACTATTCAACGCCCGACACTGAACTCGTCCTGAGCAGTGTACGTAAGCTGGTTGCGGGATACGAGTAGAGATCTCGAATTGACTTCCGATGATGAATGGTATTTCGCCCGCTTTGCTCAATCGATCTTGTTTACCGGGGCTGGCCGACCGCCGGCTCGGGGCAGATTGTGCGGCATAGCCAAAGCGGCATAAAGCTCAGGGCGACGGTCTGCCACTCGATTCACTTCGCTTTCGCCCGCAGTCCGAATGAGATGTTTGGTTCGAGAGAGTTTCGTATCGATGGTGGCGTACAGAATGACTTCCGATCGATCGTCGGCTGCTGTCATTTCATGCCCCAAAGGAGAACAAATCCGACTTTGTCCAATGAAGCGGACATCCCGCTCGATTCCGACGCGACTGCTCGAAGCAAAGAAGACCGTACTTTCCATGGAACGCATCTGGCAGGCGTGGGCAGCAAAAACCTGAGCCGTTGTGGGCCAGTTGGTTGGCAAAAGAATCAGATCAGCTCCCTCGATGGCCAGGACGCGGGATGGTTCCGGGAATCCACCGTCGTAGCAGATCAATAGTCCGATCCGCACTCCTTCGATCTCAAAAACGCTCAGTGGTCCGGCACCATACGAGGTGAAACGATCTGCACCAATAAAAGGGAGATGAGTCTTGCGATACGTATGAATGACTCCATGTGGCCCGATAGCGACAGCAGTGTTGTAGACAGGGAGTTCATCGATCCCGGCAGTCTGCGATTCGATTTCGAGTTGACCGTAGATTGCATAGACGCGAAGTTCTGCGCAAGCCGCCTGAAGCTTCCGATACCAGGGATTGTCGATCGGTTCCGCCAGTTTTCGCGTTTCTTCCAGTGAACTCGTGCAGTACCCCGAAAGTGCACACTCGGGAAAGACAATCAGTCTGGCTCCATGGCTCGCTGCTTCCCGGAGAAAACCGAGCATTCGCTCGCAGTTGTGAGCCGGTTTGGCAATCGACACATCCATCTGCACAATGGCCAGTTCGATTCGAGGAAATGCTCTTCCTTCGACAAACGATCCCGAAACAACCGAACTGGCAGTCATGGTTAAACTCCTGAGGGAATCTTCTTCGCGGTCAGCATGATGATACGCACTCCAGGACCAAACAGCGCTTTGTGTGCCATGCTTGCGGCTCTGAGCAAGCATGTTTTATCGGCCCACAACGCTTTATTGATATCTGGAATCGGTATAAAGGAATTCTATGCCATGCGACGGCCAACATGTTCCCACAGGTGGGCATGAAAACGAAGTCGCTCAGTCTTGTACTTCGCTCGAATTCGCTGGGAGAAGACAAACTAATGGCCGCCCAGGTAGGCTTTGCGAATGTCGTCGCTATTTGCCAGCTCTGCGGCAGGCCCGGACATTTCAATTTTTCCTACCTCGAGCACATAGGCTCGATGAGCCACCTGCAGTGCCAGGTTGGCATTCTGCTCGACCAGCAGGATGGTCGTCCCTCCCGCATTGATTTTACGAATCACCTGAAAAATCAGTTGGACGATCTGCGGTGCCAGGCCCAGTGATGGTTCATCGAGCATGAGCAGTTTGGGCCGAGCGAGGAGGGCTCTGGCAATGGCCACCATCTGCTGTTCGCCACCAGATAATGTTCCCGCCAGTTGCCACAAACGCTCTTTGACGCGCGGGAACAATTCGAGGGCATGCTCGTAATCCTGGCGAATCTCATGCGTATCTTTTCGGCAATATGCACCCAGCCGCAAATTTTCTTCGACTGTCAAGTTGGCAAAGATCCCGCGACCCTCCGGCACATGAATCAATCGATTCGCGGCAATCGCATGAGGCGACCTGGAGGCAATGGGTTTTCCTTCAAACAGGATCTGGCCTTCCTGTGGCGACAACAGCCCGGAGATTGTCCGCAACGTGGTGGATTTGCCAGCACCATTCCCGCCAATCAACGTGACGATCTCGCCGGGCTCGACTTTGAGTGAAATTCCGCGAAGTGCCCGTATCGAACCATACGAGACCGACAGATTTTCGATGTCCAGCAAAGCCATAAGGTCATTTCCGCGATAGATCGAATTCGAATTTCCGTCAGGAGCGAGCTCAAGCGTCGTCAGCAATAGCCCCCAGGTAGGCCGCAATCACCTTTTCATCGTTCTGCACTGTCTGTGGTGTGCCTTCGCAGATCGTGACACCATGATCGAGCACCACAATTCTCTCGCAGATATCCATCACGAGTTGCATGTCGTGTTCGATCAATAAAATCGCCACTTCAAATCGATCGCGAATCTGCCGGATGGACTGCGCCAGGGCCAGTTTTTCCTGAGGATTCAGCCCGGCTGCAGGCTCATCCAGTAAGAGTACTGAGGGCTTTGTGGCTAATGCGCGAATGATTTCCAGCCGTCGCTGATGGCCATAGCTGAGGTTCTGTGCCAGATCTTCCGCACGATCCTGAAGATCGAAGATCTCCAGCAGATCCATGGCCTGTGCTTTCAAAGCCGCTTCCTGCTCTCGATAGCCGTTCGTTCGCAAAAATGTTGAGACCAGCTTGGGGCGAATACGAATCTGGCCGGCCAACCGCACGTTGTCGAGAATGCTCAGGTTCGGGAACAGGCGAATATTCTGGAATGTTCGAGCAATCCCGGCGGCAGTGACCTCATGGGGTTTGCAACCGAGCAGAATTTTCCCGTTCAGCGATAATGATCCTGTCTGGGGTTGATAGATCCCGGTGAGCAGATTGAACACAGTCGTCTTGCCAGCACCGTTAGGGCCAATGAGGCCATAGAGCCCTGCGCTGGGTAACGTGAGATTGAAATTCTGAACAGCCTTCAGACCACCAAAAGAAATTCCCAGATCTTTGACTTCGAGCAAAGTCTGTTGAGCAGCACCGGCGGATCGATGTTCGAGAACCTGGTTCATTGGGCCTCCTCCCGCGGACTTTTCTTCCACGGCAGAGTTTTCCACGAGCGAGGAAAGAAATCCCAGATCTCGTGAATTCCAAACAATCCCTGCGGGCGGCTCAGCATCATGAAAATCAGCAGGGCGGCATAGATGATGATCCGGTATCGCTCGAAATCTCGCAGAACTTCGGGTAACCCGGAAAGGAGAATCGCCGCGAGCATCACACCCGTAATTGATCCTCGTCCACCCAGCACCGTCATGATCACATAATCAAAGGATCGCTGAAAACCGGCATCCTTGGGTGAAATGATCACGCCACTTTCGTGAGCCAGTAGCCCGCCGCCGACACCTGCAAAAAAAGCAGCCGTAATAAACGCCAGTAACTTCTGTCTCGACGTATTGATTCCCATGGCTTGTGCCGCGATTTCATCCTCACGGACAGAAAGCATGGCACGGCCAAAGCTTGATCGCTTGAGGCGATAAGCAAAGATCACTGTGATTGCCAGAAACGCATAGACCCAGAAGAGTATGGTGTATTTGGGAATACCATCAAACCCGATTGCGCCACCCACAGGAACTGAGGCAAATGTCGCCAACGGGGCATTGCGGATGGTTTCCGCGTTATCCACCACTTTGCCTGTCTGTTGCAGCACGACGCGCAGAATCTCACCGAAACCAAGCGTCACAATTGCCAGGTAATCTCCCCGCAGTCGCAAGGAAGGAAGCCCAACCACAAACCCGGCAATCGAAGCTGTGATTCCACCACACAGACAGGCCATGACGAACATCCATTCGCCACTCCCTAAAAAAGAACCGTGCTTAGCGGCTGTCCCCCAGATCAGGAGTGAACTGTAGAAGGTGATGGATCCTGCCGTGTAGGCTCCGATCGTCATGAAGCCTGCATGACCGATTGAAAACTGTCCGGTCATGCCGTTCACGATATTCAAAGAGACGGCCAGAATCATGGCAATCCCCGCATCGATCACGAGCCGGGAATAGTAGGGGCCGACTCTCGAGGGAAGCAAAAACTGAATCCCAATCGCAAGGGCGATCCCAACAAGAATGGGAGTCGCACTCTTGAGGATATTCACACCACGCGAGGTGGGCTCGATAAAGACATCGGATGCAGACATGTTAAACTTTTTCCCGCACGGGTGATCCCAGGAGCCCCGTGGGCTTGATGAGCAGAATCAAAATCAACAAAGAGAAGACATAGACATCGCGATAGTTTGACGAGATGTAATACGCCCCGAACTGTTCGACGAAGGCAATGATAAAACCACCGAGGACTGCTCCTCGAACATTTCCAATTCCTCCCACCACAGCCGCCACAAACGCTTTCAGACCCAGCAGCACCCATACGCTATGTGCCGGCTGGTTCATACTGGGGAACTTCAGCACGTAGAGAAATCCTGCCGCACCCGCCAGAGCCGAACCCAGCATGAAAGTCAGCGAGATGGCACGATCCACAGGAATCCCCATCAGCGCGGCAAAATCGGTATTGAACGAGACGGCCCGCAGTGCCGTGCCAAACTTGGTCCGAAAGATCAGGAGTTCCAAAGCCAGCATCAAAAGGCCAGAGACGGCGAAGATGATGCAGTCAATCAGCGGCAAGACCACATATCGAATCGATTCACCTTGCCCGAAAGGGATCCGCAGAAGTTCCCAATTCGGCAGCAGAGCTGGCATCTTCTGAGGGCTGGCCCCAAACACAAAGTCGAGCTGCCCGACGTTCTGCAGCAGGAGAGAGACGCCGATGGCTGTGATCAGTACATTCAACCGGGGGGCTCGACGTAAGGGCCGATAGGCCAGTCGTTCAATGAGAAAACCAGCCAGGCTGCAGAGCAGTAGAACTGCCACAAAAATTCCAGCGGTCATCCAGATGGGCGGAGGTGTTGCAGGATTATGTGCATCCAACCCCACCAGAGGGAGTGCCCGGATGGCAAGCGAATAGCTCAGCCAGGCACCCAGTACCACAATATCGCTGTGCGCAAAATTGATGAATTTAAGCACACCATAAACCATGGTGTAGCCCAGTGCGATCAGGGCATACAAGCTGCCAATCGCGAGGGCTGTCATTAATGTCTGTAGAAAGTCTGCCATGGAACTCTGTTACGAGGAAGTCAGAAGAATTCGAGAGTATTGCTCATCCCTCATGGTGAGCATCCCCATGCTTTCACCACTCAGCCATTTCAAGAATCTGTGAACCCAGGGCATTTTGTGAGCCCGGGGCATTGATCGAACTGAAGTCTCACAGCGGAATTCACAGGGCGGGCTGTCGCTTTTGAGTTACTCGCCGGGAGCAATCGTGGCGACATAACGGGGAGTTCCATCCTTCATTTCGAGGATGACGGCCGGCTTCACCGGGTTACGATTGGCATCCATCGAAATCACACCCGTCACACCCTCAAAGCCAGTCGTCTTGGCCAACTCAGCGGCAATATCCTTGCCACTCAAAGAGGGGGCAGTTTTCATCGCAGTGAAAAGAATACGGGCCGCATCATAACCCAGGGCCGCCAGACCATCCGGTGTCTGTTGATACTTCTCCTGGTAAAGCTTAATAAAATTCTGCACGCGAGGACTGGGGTCTTCATGCGAATAATGGTTGGAATAGTAGCAACCATTTAATGCATCGCCAGCAATCTCGCCCAGTTTGGCGGAATCCCAGCCGTCTCCACCCAGCATCGGGACTTTGAGTCCCAGCTTTTTGGCCTGCAGGGCGATATTCCCGACATCAGTGTAGTAACCTGGGATAAAAATCACTTCAGGTTCACTGGCTCGAATGGCTGTCAGTTGTGCTGAGAAATCCTGATCACCCGCCTGATACGCCTGCTTGGAAACAATTTTCCCTCCACCGGCAATAAAAGCTTTTTCGAACTCTTCCTGCAAACCGACCGAGTAGGGCGCTGTCTGATCGCAAAGAATGGCAGCCTTTGTGGCTTTGATCTTGTCGTTTTCCCTGGCGAATTTGGCACAGACCGATCCCTGGAAAGGATCAATAAAGCAGACCCGGTAAATCATGTCTCCCACTTGTGTGACTTTTGGATTCGTCGAAGAAGGGGAGATCATGGGGACGCCGTTCTCCTGGCAGATCGGGGCAGCGGCCAGCGAAAGTCCCGAAGCCACTTCACCCAGAACTGCCGTGACCTGATCTCTGGTTACGAGTCTGGTCACTGCGGAACCTGCTTCGCGAGGATCGCCTTTGTCATCGTAAGTAATGAGGCGAACTTTCTTACCGTTCACCCCGCCGGCGGCATTCACCTCTTCAATCGCCAGTTGAATCCCGCGATCTGTGGAAATGCCGAAGGTCGCTTCGGACCCTGTAATCGAGCCAAAATGACCGATCACGATTTCATCTGTCGATGCGACACGCGACTGGCACCCCAGTGACATCAGGCTTGTCGCGGCAACCAGAAAGATCCCCACGACCTTCGAGAGACGCAAAAACTGACGAAGAGGGTTTGTTCTTTTCGTCAAGCGGTTTGGCGTCTTGTCCCTGATGAGGGGGATGCACGATTTAGAGTCTGAAGTGGCAAAGCAGGTTGGCATTGTCAGTCTCATAGCTTTTGCTGGCAATAACCGCAGCGCGTGGCCTTGCACAGCTTTCGTGAACGACTTCTCGTCGGATTCAGCGAATATACAGCGATGAGGACTGAATACAACCTGTGAGCTGATTACATTTTCTGTGCAGCAGAGATTTATTCTCTGACAGAGGGCCGACTTTCACTTTTGCCCGGTTATACATCAATATCTGATGATCTCAAAAGATGGATTCGGCGTGGTATTCGTAAAGGGGATTGCGTCACTCGAACAGAGATCTGGTTCAGTTCCCGAGTCACCCGCTGGCAAGCTGGTGACGGCATTGGTCATGCCGAACCTGTTGTTCTGGGCAATACGACTGTGTGGGACACACCAGCCAGGTGTGCTGAATGAGAGGCGTGTCAGACCGGCTCGGCAGCACCGTGGTGAGTTGCCGCAATTGCTTAGGACTTGTTGAGAATCCGCAGAACTTCGTCTTTCAGTTTGCCAGTGACGGAAATCCCGTTCTTGCCATAGATTGTGGGTACACCTTTCCAATCCACGAAGTGACCACCAGCCTCCTGCAGAATCGGCACGAGTGCGGCGGCATCCCACGGATTCAGAGCCGGATCAACCATTAGGTCGGCTCGACCAGTGGCGACGAGTACGTGGCCGTAGCAATCTCCCCACCCGCGGGAAAGTTTGCAACGTTCAAGAATCTCGGTGTAGGCCTCCCACTTACCGATCTTCTGCCACCGCTGCATGTTTGTCGTCAGAAACGTGCATTCTTCGATCGTGCTGACTTGCGAAACATGAACCCGTCGCGGTGGCTGATCGCCAATTTTCCAGTAAGTGCCGTTGCCTTCCGAGGCATAGACGACTTCATTCAATGCGGGAAAGCCGCAGACGCCCATGACGCAATGGCGATGTTCGCCTTCAATCACTTCGAGACCAATCAAAGTGCCAAAGAGCGGCACCCCATGCACAAAAGATTTGGTTCCATCGACCGGGTCGAGGATCCATCGAAAGGCCGATTGACCTGGTTTTTCGGGGAACTCTTCGCCCAGCACACCATCCTCAGGGAAGGCGACATCGAGTCGTTCGCGTATCAGTTTTTCGGCACCGCGATCCGCTTCTGTTACGGGAGAAAAGTCGGTCTTCTCTTCCACTTCTAAAGAAGAATGCTGGTAGAAGCTCATAATCAACTGGCGAGCTTCTGCGTAAACCGCGAGGGCGAAATCAAGTCGTGAAGCCAGATCTGCGTTGGTGTAGGCCATAAAAGCAGTTTCAATAAACAGATGATGAAAAAACAGGATCGCTGAGGAAAACTCAGACCTCATTGAGGCGGTACAGGTGCTCGCCCGATTTGCGGACGAGGAGCACACCTTCGTCTTCGCGGTTAGCAAACGATTCGATGTCAATGGTTGCGGGATCTCGGTATCCCAGATTGATCCGATGACAGACCTCTTCCGGAATTCCTGATGCCAGTGTGACTTTCACGCGTGGCTTTTCAATACCATCAGAAAATGTTCCCGTCCCACGCACATGGGTCGAGTGAGCCAGGATGCCCCACGGGTAATGCTTGAATCGATCCCACTGCTTCACAAAATAATCGCGGACATGGTAGCCAACTTCTTCAATCAGCTTGCCATGTGTGACTGAGACTTCATGCATGTGTGGGGCATAAATGATCAGTTCTCCACCATCCGCCACGACGGGCTCCATTTTATACATGCATTTGCCCGCGACCCAGAGTTCGTCGTACATCGGAGGAGCGCACGAAAGGACCGTGTGGAAAGGCTGATCAAATCGTTTAATGTGAGCTTTACCGGAAATGGCACAAGCCTCACTCCAGGCAGATTCTGGTGTGCCATAAAACAGCCCATAGAGGCTGGCATCGGCAGCGACCACGAATTTAATCGCTCGCCTCTTCTGGCGGATCATGCTGGCAGAAAGATCAACCACTCGCCGAACCGGAGTATCTTTCACACCAATGATTCCCACATTGGTGATCAGTGCCCCCAGCCAGTGGAAAAAGTTGAGAATGTCCGGGCCACCAATTCCCGGGAAAAAGTATTTGTTTCCACCCGAAAAACCCACAACTTCGTGGGGAAATACCGGGCCCAGGACCAGCAGTACGTCGTAATCATCAATTCGTGAATTGATTTGCACGGGGACATCGAGGCTGAGCCGGCCATCCGTAATTTCAGCCGTCTGCTGTGATGTCAGCACGCCGAGGGTGGTTAATCGGTCGGGGTTATCCCACTCATGGTTAAAAAATCGAGTTTGGAAAAAAAGCTTTTCACGTTCTTCGGGTGCGATGCCCAGCAGCTTGCAGATCTGCTGCTCTGACATCGGGGGATGAGTTCCCAGGGCAATCAGCACATCCAGATTCTGCACCACCGGCCGGAGTCGATCAAATAATGCTCCAAAAAGCAGGGGCAGGGGAGCTGTCCGAGTGGCATCCGGGACAATCAGCAAGACTTTCTGATCACGAAAGTCTTCCAGCGGCACTTGCGTATGAAACCACTGGCGCACTTCATCGGCAGACAATGTGGAAAGTGATTCAGCAGCCATGCCATCCACTTCAGAAATGGTCTTGTGTCGTTCTGGGTTGAAATGCCAGTGATGTCGCGAGCCACCGGCATGATGGAGCAGAGTGTAATCCCTGAAAGTGATTTTGGCGAATCGAGGCGTGAGGATTGTTGGAGCCAAGCTTGTTTCCGGATTGAGGCGTTCTTGAATCTGCTGGTCTTACAGACCATTTTTCCCTGAAGACCAGCGACTCATGGATCTTCAGTAGTCAATCGCGCTGCTTTTGATTACCGTGGATCGCTGCGCAAACTTTTTCGCTGGTTTTGGTCAGGGGCCAGACTTGTGGAAAACTTTTGCGAGCGTATGAACCCATTTTTCACTTAATTGCAGAGACGATTCGGCTGGGGTTAGTCGGTCTGTGGCCTGCCAGTCGGGCGACTGTCACCATCCGATTGATCCAGTGGAGTCAGGGAAGCCTCTATGACATTGTCGGATTTGCTGGAAAGCAAGTTTCGAGGAGATATCCGTTTTCGCGGAGCGGCCTACATTCAAGCGGAACGTGTTGCCATCAACCGCATCACTGAAGATCAGATCTTTGGTGCTGTGCGAGATGGCGTCGAATTCGTGACGCAACTGATGCGGGACGAAGGTCAACTCAAAATGAGTTGTACCTGCATGGCTGGTAAGCCCAATCCCACCGGGCAGGCGTCTTGCAAGCACGTCTGGGCCACGATTCTTCTTGCCGAGAAGCAGGGAGTGATCTCCTCAGGAGTCAAACCCGGTTTCATCCCGGCATTCATTACCGAAGACGAGCCACTTGATCTGCCGGATGAAGACTGGCTGGATGACGAACTCGAGGCCACACCTTCGAGAAAACTCTCGCTTTCCAAATCAACTGCTGTCGCTGAACGCCCGACACCAGTTTCAGCTCCGGCTCGTGAATGGGAAACACGCCTCAAAGAATTAAGAACCGCCATGCAGGATGGCGCCGGCAGCTATGCGGTTTCTGCCCCAGGCAAAGAGCGCGAAGTCGTTTACGAAGTTGACCCCGCCGCCAGTGAGGAAGCCGAATGTCTCATTCTGCAAACATCCCAGCGGCAACGACGGGCGAGTGGACAGTGGGGAAAACTGAAACCACTCAAGCTCCGCCCAGGTCGTCTCGAAGAGATTGAAGACGAAGAAGACCGCAGGATCCTCGCACACCTGGTCGGCGGCACTCCTGATCGTTCCAGCACCACCGGGATGATCGGTGAAATGCAGGCTGCCGCATGGCGCTATCGTGTTCCTCACGATCTGACCGAACTCCTCTTGCCGCAGATTTGTGCCACAGGACGAATTCGGTTTACAGATCCTGAAGAGCGGATGACTGAGCCATTGGTCTGGGATGGTGGAGAACCTTGGGAGTTATGCCTGGCTCTGGAGTTTGATCAGGGGCAGGATGTCTGGAAGCTGCGAGGGTTTTTGCGCCGCGGGGAAGAATCTCGCGGGCTGGAAACCGCACAGATGCTCACACCCGGTGGGCTGGTGATCCTCGATCATCGCATTTCGCTGTTCAATGATTTTGGTGCTTACGCCTGGGTGAAGCTCTTGAAGTCTGGCCAGCCTCTGGAGGTTCCCGCGGGTGAAGAGCACGATCTCGTCGATCGTCTCCACGATATGCCGGCTCTGCCAAGGCTGGAACTTCCCGACGAATTGAAGCTGGAGGAAGTGCGGCTCTCGCCTCAGCCATTGCTGCTGGTTCACTCACCAGGCAAGAGTAAATGGCATCATGAACGGTTGAAAGCGGATGTGATCTTTGAATACGAAGATGCCACTGTTCGCGGGTCGAGTGTTCAATGGGCGATCGTTCAAAGATCTGCCAGACGATACGTCGTTCGAGACCGCGATCTGGAAGATACCTACTGGTCGGCACTTCAGGATGTGGGTGTACGCCGCTTGATCGATGCCCGCCGCGGACCTCACGATGTGGAAATCACGGCCCGAGATCTGGGCCCGGCTGTTCGTAAGCTGATCGGTCAAGGCTGGGAAGTTCGCGCTGACGGCAAACAGGTCCGTCAGCCTGGTGAACTGAAATTCCAGGTCAAATCGGGGATCGACTGGTTTGAACTGCATGCCGATATTGATTTTGGTGGCAGTCGGGTCTCATTCCCTGAGTTGCTCTCGGCGCTGGCGCGAGGCGACAGCACGGTTTATCTCGACGATGGTTCACTCGGGATTCTTCCGGAAGAGTGGGTGCATCGCTACGGACTCATGGGTGGCCTGGGTGTTCTGGAAGGCGATCATCTGAAGTTTGGTGCAGCGCAGGTTGGTCTGCTCGATGCGTTGCTGCTGGACCAGGGAAGTGTCGATTACGACGCCAAATTCGCCCAGGTTCGCGAGAGGCTGGCCAACTTTAACGGTGTTCAAGCCGCTCGTAAGCCTCAAGGTTTTCAAGGTGAGTTGCGTGGTTACCAGTTAGAGGGTGTCGGCTGGTTACAGTTTCTCGATGAATTCCAGTTCGGTGGCTGTCTGGCCGACGACATGGGTCTGGGGAAAACCATCCAGATGCTCGCATTTCTGGAAGAGCGCCGGCAGGGCATTCCAGCGAAGAATCGCCTCCCCTCACTGGTGGTGGTTCCGAAATCGCTGATGTTTAACTGGAAGCAGGAAGCCGAGCGATTTACTCCTCAACTTAAAGTGCTTGAATACTCAGGTCTTGACCGGGCGAAACAACGAGAGGCGTTTACCAAATCAGATCTGGTGCTGGCGACTTACGGAACGTTACGCCGGGATATTCACATCCTTAAAGATGTTGATTTCGATTACGTGATTCTCGATGAAGCGCAGGCGATCAAAAACAACACGTCTCAAGTAGCTAAGGCGACACGACTGTTGAAATCTGTCCGCCGAGTGGCGTTGAGCGGTACACCGATCGAGAATCATCTCGGTGATTTGTGCTCGATCTTCGATTTTCTCAATCCCGGTATGCTCGGAAGAAGCAGTCTCTTCAAACTGCATGCTGCAGACCCCAATGATCGAGAAACCCGGAAGGTGCTGGCCCATGGTTTGAGGCCTTTCATTCTGCGCCGCACAAAACAGGCGGTTGCTAATGAACTTCCCGATAAAATCGAACAGACGATCTACTGTGAAATGGGCGAGGAACAGCAGCGTCTCTATGACGAGCTGCGCGACCACTTCCGAGATTCTCTACTGGGTTTGATCGAATCTCAGGGGCTGGCTAAGACCAAAATGCACGTGCTCGAAGCTTTGCTTCGATTGCGACAGGCCTCCTGCCACCCCGCGTTACTGCATAAATCTTCTGACGAAGAAGGGAGTGCCAAGCTCGATGTGCTGATCCCTCATCTCGAAGAACTGGTTGGGGAAGGGCATAAAACGCTGGTCTTCTCGCAGTTTACCAGCATGCTGGCGATTGTTCGCAAGCATCTGGATCGGGCCGGTATTACTTACGAATATCTGGATGGTCAGACCCGTGACCGCAAGGAATGTGTCGAGAGATTCCAGAACGACAAAGATTGTGGTGTCTTCCTCATCAGCTTGAAGGCGGGTGGGCTGGGTCTGAATCTCACCGCAGCCGACTATGTCTTCATTCTTGATCCATGGTGGAACCCTGCGGTGGAAACACAGGCGATTGACCGTGCCCATCGTGTCGGTCAAACCCGTCAGGTCTTTGCCTATCGGCTCATCTGCAAAAATACCGTTGAAGAAAAGATTGCTGAACTCCAGAAGCAGAAACGCGAGCTGGCCGACGCCATCCTTGAACAGGACAACTCCGTCATGACCAATCTGACGGCTGATGATCTGCGGATGCTCCTTTCCTGATTGTAGGGTCTTTCTTCGATCTCGCGCCTTGTCTGTCGATTATTGCCGCACAACCGCCATGAGTCTCAGGCTCAAAGTGGTCGTGCGGCAAGTCATTCTGGACTTGATCGATACGAGTGAAGTTTCCTGTTTGAAAGCGATGATTTCGTTTTGAAGAGAGTGGAAATCTCTCAGGACGCTCGTAAACTTGTTCAAACAAGTGTTGTTCTCTTCTGCCATCGTCTTTCTGGAATAAACTTCATGATTCTGGCTGTAGACCACGTTAATCAGGTCGAAGCACTCATGTTGATCGTGCTCCTCCAACTGGTCGTCATGATTGCGGCTGCCAGATTAGGTGGCTGGCTTTTTCGAAAAGTGGGGCAACCAACAGTCGTGGGTGAAATTGGTGCCGGGCTGATTCTGGGGCCTTCTGTGGTGGGCAGACTCTTTCCCGACTTCATCCCGACATTCTTCCCGGCCAGCGTCACTCCCATCTTTCAGACATTAGGGCAGTTGGGCCTCATTTTTCTGATGTTTCTGATCGGTATGGAGTTCGACTTCAGCCACCTGAAAAAAATGGGACGAACTGCCGGCATGATTGGTGTGGCCGGGATTGTGCTTCCATTTGCTGGGGGACTGGCTTTAGGTCTCTGGATGCATCCGTACGTTGCGGTCGATGTGCCGCTTCTGGGTTTTGCACTCTTCATGGCGACGGCCTGCTCAGTGACAGCCATTCCTATTCTGGGCCGGATCATGATTGAGTTCGGCATCAATCGCTCTCGACTGGGAGCACTCACCATCAGTGCCGCCGCCATGGTTGATGCTTTGATCTGGATCATGCTGGCCACTGTGGCAGCGATTGTTCGCGGAAATCTCCAGTGGAGTTCGGTGCTCGGCATGCTCCTGTTGACGTTAGCACTCGTCGCCATCGTGATCTTCGTGGTGAGGCCGTTACTGATCCGCTGGATTGAAAAGCTGCTCCCAACCGCAGAATCTCGACTGAATGTGACTTCACTGGCTCTCTGGATCCTGTTGATTTTCGCGATGGCCATGATCACCAACTGGATCGGCATCTTTTCGATTATCGGGCCTTTTCTGCTCGGTGCCATATTGCATGACCAGCATCGATTTCGCGAAGCGTTTGCCAGCAAAACACAGGACTTCGTCTACAGCCTGCTCTTGCCTGTTTTCTTCACTTATACAGGGTTGAAGACCGATATCGGCACTCTCGATTCGCCCTTACTTTGGGTGATGTGTGGCCTCGTCTGCCTCGTCGCGATCAGTGGCAAAATCGTGGGTTGCGGACTGGCAGCCCGTCTTGGTGGCTTATCCTGGCCGGAAAGCGGGTGTGTGGCCATCATGATGAATACGAGAGCTCTGATGGGGCTGATCGCCATCAATGTCGGCCGTGAAATGGGAGTGATTCCTCCCAGCGTCTTCTGCATGCTGATCATAATGGCGGTCATCACGACCTTTATGACCAGCCCGATTCTCCGACGACTGCTCCCGCACGTGGATACGAGCGTCGCTTGAACATCCCTCGGATAACGATTTTTGCGTTCGTTGAGATGCCGTTAAAGCGACATCTGGGATGATGGCGCAGGAAGAGAGCCCTGCGACTCTGGCAGGGCTCGATCTATGCGTTGTCGTAAAAGCAGCTAAAAAATCAGCTTGAAATGCCTGCGGCGTGCCCAGCATGAACATTGAGGACGCCTGACAGCATGCTGCAATTAGATACCGTATTTTGCTTTACGGATTTTTTTTCGCTTGGCCTTCCAGCGGTTATTAATCTTCTGTTTGGTCGTCAGGCTGACCTTGGGGCGGCTGGTTTTGGGGCGATGACGCATGACTCGCGTCCCTTCGAAAACAGAGTGCAGATGCGGATATTCTCAACAACAATTGTCTGAGAGATTAACAGAGAAACCATTCGTTGAAAAGTGAATGGATGACAGTTCCTGAGGTTGGTGATATCTTATTTCTCATGAACGATTTACGTCTACATCCCAGCCGTCCGGAACAAAGTGAGCGTGTCCGCACAAGGCTGCGAATGTGTACTGGCGTATCGTACGGGCCGCTGGTTTTGCCTTTTCGGACACTTCTTTCACCCCTTGCGGGTTTTACCAATCTTCCTTTTCGCAGAGTTGTTCATGAGTTGGGTGGCCTTGGATTAGGTACAACGGATCTCGTCAATGCCCGTGGACTTTTGGCGGGTTCCGAAAAAACCTTGCGGCTGATTGCGACGCATCCCATCGATCGGCCCTTTGCTGTGCAGATTTTTGGTGGCGAAGCCTCCATCATGCGGGATGCTGCACAGCTTCTGGAGGCTCGCGGTGTCGATTCCATCGATATCAATATGGGATGTCCCGTTCCCAAAGTCGTTAAGACGGGGGCCGGTGCCAGTCTGATGTGTCATGCCGATGCAGCGACTGAACTGGTCAAAGCTGTTGTTGAAGCCGTCCAGGTCCCTGTCACTGTCAAAATGCGTCTGGGCTGGGACGCCAGTCAGTTATCAGCTCCCCGCTTTGCTCGTGAGTTTGAACAAGTCGGTGTGGCAGCGGTTGCGATTCATGGCCGCACGAGAGCCCAGGGGTTCAGTGGAAGTGTCAATCGCGATGGAATTCGACAGGTTGTCGAAGCGGTGGATTCCATTCCTGTGATTGCGAATGGCGATATCCGCAGTGTAGATGACGCGATTTCGATGTACGATGAAACCGGCTGTCAGGCCATTTCGATTGGTCGTGGCGCACTGGCGAATCCCTGGATCTTCCGTCAACTGGCCGAATGGGAATCAACGGGAGATTGGTCGCCCGCAGGAAGCTTTAATGACCGTCTGCTTTTGATGCGCACACAGTTTCGATATTTGCAGGAATGGGTGGGTGAAGAAACAGCCGTCAGTGCGTTCCGAAAAATGTCCCACTGGTACACCAAAGCCATGCGTGTGGGGCCTGCACTCCGGCATGCTGTTCAGTCGGCCAAAACGGGAGAAGAGTTTGAACAGGTTCTCCAGGAAATTGCTCTAGCGGGGCCTCGAGGCGCAACAAAAGATGGTCTGCTCCCTGATTTTGAGATCCCGGTCCCATCCGGGCCCAATGAGCACTGGTGATTGATCCCGGGACGACAAAGACGAGATCGCCCCGTGCGATTCACTCACAGGCAATTCTTATTCAGTGAACATGAGATTTTACGGCGATGAATGATCTCTCCAGGACAGGCCAGACCGAGAATCTGCTCACCTGCCTGGGCTGTAATCTGCTCTGCGACGACCTGGATCTCTCCAATGGCGTCGCTGCCCTGCAGTCGAACCTCAAGCAGATCTGCCTACGAGGTGCCGATTGGCTGATAAGATCGCAGGAACCGATTGATATTCCTGAGAAATCATTGGAACGCCAGATTCTGGAGGCCATCACCTGCCTTCAGGCGGCCCATGCTCCACTCTGGATTGTCGACGATCAACAATCGCTGGCTGCCAGCCAATCGATGATGGCAACTGCCGAAAAAAGTCGAGGCATTCTGGTCTTGCCCGCTTCTCAAATCGCTGAAGGGGCCCATCGGGCAGCCAGCCATGTTGGACAAGTCGTCTGCTCCCTGGGCGATGTTCGTTCCCGGGCCGATACGATCATTCTCTGGGGCTGTGATCCTGCAAGTTCACATCCGCGACTGATTGAGCGTCTTGGTCATCATGATCACCAGGAAACTGGTTCGAATCGATCATTTCAATGGATCGTCGTGGGAGATGTTTCGCCAGCCTCGATCCAGCAACTGACAGCCAGCGGCCAGACGGTTCGCCGTTTCCCTTGGGATAAAGCTCTCACATTTTCGAAGCTACAACTTTTGAGAAGCATGATTCGTCAAAAGAATCAGCAAGTCGCAACTTCATTCGCAGATGCCAGTGTGGCCGAATTGGCAGAACTTCTGTCCTCGACCCGGTATGGATGTCTCTTTTTCGGAGAAGCTTTCTGCCAGCCCGAAATGGCCGCATTGGCTACGGAGTCTTTGCAGCGACTGGTCATCGAACTCAATGATGGCCGGGCATTCCATTCGCAGTATCTGGCCAACCATGGCGATTTCGGAATGGGTACCGTCGTTTGCACATGGCAGACCGGCTATACCGGGGCCATCAGCTTCCAGCAGGGGCAAATTGATCATGATGGCAACCGTTTTTCTGTAGACTGGTTGCTGCAAGAGTCGTGTGCTGACTGTTTCGTGCTGGTCGGTGACAATGCCCTCGACCATCTTTCTCAGGAAACGATCTGCCAGATGGCAGAACAACCTGTCATCTGGTTTCGATCATGCTCCACCGAGTGCAGTTTTTCTCAGCTCGTTGATCTACGCGTCAAGCGCGATGGCGTTGACCAGCGTGCTGTGTTTCACCGGTTGGATCAGCTGACAATTCCCGCCAGAGCCTGGAACGATTCGTCTCTGCCTGATCTTGCAATGGTTCTCGATGCGATCAGGAAAGGATTGTCGCGCTGATCCCTGGTGATCTTCGAAATCGTTATCGATTCCCACTGGAAAACCATGTTTTCGGATTCCAGCTCACGTTCCGAATACCGCGCTCAGACGATGATGTACTGGCTGATTCGGAAGCCGGGGCCGGCGGTGGCGAAGGGGGCAGCATCAGTTCCCCCGATCCGTCCGATGGTGGGATCGGCTGGAGGAGTGGCATGGGTTCGCCTGTCGCTGGATACTCGGTATAGGGTGGTGTTGGTGGAGCTGTTTGCTCAGTCACTTGAGCGGCTCGACAACCTGTCCAGGTCAGCATCACTCCGCAGAGTGCAACGTGTGCGATTTGAGTGAAGCGATTTGCCCGCATGTGATCTACCTTCCGATGGCTTGGGGATGTACCTGAAGACCATCGTGGGACACGTCATGCTTGACTGCCCTCCGTGGCCGCCCCGATTCCATTCGGCAGCTTTCGATCCTTCACAGAGAGCATCGACAGCCTCCGGGCATCATCTACGGCGAAGTCCGCCGATTCTTCTCTTCCTGGTAGAAAAAGTTCGGCCAATTCCGCCTGAGTAAACTTTGCGGGTCATGACCTGTCACCATGAAAAATGCCCTGCTGAAGATCAACTCCAGCAGGGCGATAGTCATCTGGCTATCTCACAATTCCCGCACGCAAACTTAGCTCAGCTTGCGTTCGCGAATCCAATCCGTGTGGAAGAACTCACCACGTGGCTTATCGGTGCGCTCATAGGTATGGGCACCGAAGTAGTCACGCTGGGCCTGGAGCAGATTCGCAGGGAGTCGGCCCTGTCGATAGCCATCGTAGTAGCTCAAAGCAGCACTGAAGACGGGTGTGGGCAGTCCCAATTGGACGGCTGTGGAAATAACCCGTCGCCAACTGGGCTGGGCCTTGGCGACAGCCGACTTGAAGAAGTCATCCAGCAGCAGGTTTTCGAGAGTGGGCGACTTATCGAAAGCGGTCTTGATATCACCAAGGAAGGCACTGCGAATAATGCAGCCACCGCGCCAGAGCAGGGCGATATTGCCGTTGTTCAGCTTCCAGCCAAATTCCTTGGCGGCAGCATCGAGCTGAACATACCCTTGAGCGTAGCTGCAAAGTTTGGAGGCATAAAGCGCCTGGCGGACATCATCAATGAACTGCTGCTTGTCACCAGTGAATTTCGCATCCTTGGGCCCTTCGAGGATTTGCGAAGCGCGGACGCGGGCATCTTTCTGAGCGGACAGGCAGCGGGCGTAGACTGCTTCCGTGATGAGTGTGGTTGGCACACCCAGGTCGAGAGCATGCTGGCTCATCCACTTGCCAGTTCCCTTCTGGGCGGCAGTATCGAGAATCTTGTCAACCAGGTATTCACCCGTGTTGCCATCTTTGACCGTGAAAATGTCGCGAGTGATTTCAATGAGGTAACTTTCCAGTTCCCCTTCATTCCAGGACTTGAAGACCTGATAAAGCTCCTCGTTCGACAGCCCCAGAGCATGTTTCAGAATGAAGTAGGCTTCGCAGATGAGCTGCATATCGCCATATTCAATCCCGTTATGGACCATCTTGACGTAGTGCCCGGCACCAGCGTCTCCGACCCATTCACAGCAGGGGATATCGTTATTCGGGCCGACTTTGGCGGAAATGGCCTGGAAAATGTCTTTCACGAATGGCCAGGCATCGGCATGACCGCCCGGCATGATGCTCGGGCCCTTGAGGGCACCTTCCTCACCACCGGAAACCCCGGTTCCAATAAATCGCAAACCCTTTTCACGCAGGTCTTTGTCGCGGCGATTGGTGTCAACAAAATCGCTGTTGCCACCGTCGATGATAATGTCGCCTTTGTCGAGCAACGGCTCCAGTTGATCGATCACGGCGTCAACCGGCTTCCCGGCCTTCACCATAATCATGATACGACGGGGAGCCTTGAGGCTTTTCACAAAGTCTTCAAGGGTGTGATACCCCTTGACGCGATCAATCGTCCCGGCATGCACTTTGTCTGCGGGCTCGTTCTTCAGTCCACCCACGAATTCATCGGTCGTGGCGGTGGTGCGGTTGTAAACACCGACGGAAAAGCCGTGGTTCGCCATGTTAAGAACGAGATTCTGGCCCATCACCGCGAGGCCAATCAGGCCAATGTCATGCTGAGACATGAAAGAATTTCCCGACTATAAGTGAGTGTCTGATTCCGGAATGCTCACGCAGCAACATGTGGTCTTGTGTTCACAGGTGTGGCTGAACGCGTCATAGCAAGGGGAGTTTATGCCAGAATGTGTATCTGGAGCAAATGAACGCCCGTTTTGGCGACTCAGTCTGGCTGAAGAAACTGGAGTGCGAGAGCTTCGCAGCCGGGCTCACGCTGGATGCATGTCAGCAGATCTACTGTTGGCGGGCAGAGTGGAAATCTGTTTTTCGGCCAGATTGCGCTTCTCGCGCCAATCGACAACCCATTGAATCACTTCATAGAAAATGGGGGTCAGGAAAATTCCAAAGAGTGTCACTCCCAGCATGCCCCAGAAAACAGCCGTTCCCAGAGCACGGCGCATTTCGGCACCAGCTCCTTCGCCAATCATCAGGGGGACCACACCCAGAATAAACGCCAGCGATGTCATGATGATTGGACGCAGACGCAACTGGCACGCTTCCAGTACCGCCTGTTGACGGGGAACACCAGCGGCTCGCCGTGCTCTGGCGAATTCGACAATCAGAATGGCGTTTTTGCATGCCAGACCCACCAGCACGACAAAGCCAATCTGTGTAAAAATGTTGACATCCAGGCCCGTGAGCAGCACCCCCAGAATCGAGCACAACAGGCACATGGGCACCACCAGAATCACCGCCAGCGGCAAAGCCCAGCTCTCGTATTGAGCGGCGAGCACCAGAAACACGAGCACGACCGCCAGAAGAAATGCATAGATGGCGGTGTTCCCGGCCTGCTGTTGCAGATAGGCCAGTTCCGTCCATTCTGCCCGCATATTTTCAAAGAGTTCGCGATCCGCAATGCCCTTCATCGTTTCGATCGTCTCGCCGGAACTGGCACCCTGAACAGAATCGAGGTTGACGGTGGACGAAGGATAAAGGTTATGCCTGATGATCATCGAAGGGCCGCTGGCCTCTCGTGTGGTGGCCACGGCTGCCAGAGGTACGACTTCGCCATGTGAATTATGGATTTTCAAGTGCTTGATGTCGTCTGGAGAAAGCCGGAAGTCACCATCGGCTTGAACATTCACCTGCCACGTCCGGCCAAAACGATTGAAATCATTGACGTACAGCGAGCCAAAATGCGTTTGAATCGCACTGAACAGATCGTCAATCGAGACACCCATGGCCTTGGCCGCATCGCGGTTCACATCGATATACAGCCAGGGTGTATTAGCACTGAAGCTGGAGAACACGCGGTCAAAAATGGGGTTTGTTTGTGCCTTTTCGATGAGAAGTTTCGATTGGGATTCGAGTGCCGACAACCCGTTATCGCCACGATCTTCGATCATCAGGCGAAAGCCGCCGGCGTTTCCTAATCCGTCGATTGCGGGTGCGCCGAGAATGTTGATCCGCGCTTCAGGGATCGCTCTGGCAAGTTTTTCCTCCAGTTGCGTCGCCAGTGCTTTCGCCATGAGGCCAGGTTCATGCCGATGCTCGAAATCGTCGAGCATGAAATAGAACGTCCCGAAGTTGGGTGCATTGGCTCCCAGTAAAAGCGACTGACCGGCAATGCCCACGGTATGCCGAATTCCTTTGGTTTCTTTGGCAATCTCGTGAATGCTGGCCAGGGTGGCTTCAGTACGATCCAGCGACGCGGCATCTGGAAGTTGAACATTAACCAGCAGGTAGCCTTTATCCTGAGCTGGAATGAATCCCGCGGGGGCGCGATTGAAAACTTCAACTGTCGCGTACAGCAAGCCCGCGTAAACGAGCATCATCAAAAGGTTGACTCGTAATAGACTCGATACGAGCGAAATGTAACCCGCAGTTAAGGCATTGAACACTTGCTGAAAGCCGCGGAAGAACAGGCTCAATAATCGATTGATCCAGCCCGCCAGAGGAACTGCCAGGATCAATGCCAGAATTGCGATTATGGATTTGAAATAAGGCGTTTCGGTGATCGGATAGTCGGCCAGCAGGCGTGGGCCGAACAGATAAGCCCCCAGGACAGCCACCAGGACAATTCCTACGCGGGGGAGCGGTTCAGGGGCATGACCATGCGCGCGGGGCTTGAGGAGCAACACCGCCAGGGCAGGGCTGAGTGTCAGCGAGTTGAAAGCCGAGATCACTGTCGAAATGGCAATTGTCAGTGCGAACTGCTGGAAGAACTGGCCGACAATCCCGGTGATAAACACACACGGGAGAAAAACCGCACTCAGCACCAGCCCGACGGCGATGACGGGACCCGCGACTTCATCCATGGCACGAATGGCGGCTTCGCGCGGAGACAATCCCTGTTCAATGTGATGCTCGATCGCTTCGACAACGACAATGGCGTCGTCCACCACGATCCCGATGGCCAGCACCAGGCCGAAGAGTGTCAGTGTGTTGAGACTGAAACCAAAAGCTGCCATGGCCGCAAAGGTTCCTACAATCGCCACGGGAACAGCCACCAGAGGAATCACCGCAGCCCGCCAGCCCTGCAGGAAAATCAGCACGACAATCGCGACGAGGATGACTGCGTCGCGCAGGGCCGTAAAAACTTCGCTGACCGATTCTTCGATGAACGGCGTGGTGTCGTACACAATCGAATAGTCAACTCCCGGTTTGAATCGGGTTTTGAGCTGCTCCATTTTCTTGCGGACACTCTCGGCGACTTCGAGGGCATTGGATCCAGGAAGCTGATAGACCGAAAGTGCCACCGACGGTTTTCCATCCAGT
>VFQR01000638.1_pt1 | contig 41659 bp, 39 predicted proteins | sample 3512321 | NCBI WGS metagenome assembly VFQR01 (sample SAMN10412374, study PRJNA504923) | tailings metagenome | isolation source: Relicate 3 Philex TSF1 revegetated site | place: Philippines: Tuba, Benguet | collected 2017-08-29 | reverse complement strand
CCGGTGTTGTTGCCACCAAGCCTGGTTCGGCGACTAAGCCGTTCCCGGGCATTCGCGCGGCGATCTTCAACGAAGCAGGCGAAGACCTGACCGACGCGCACCTCGCTAAAGTGAAGGCGGGAGAGGCTACGCAAGCTATCGGCGGCTACCTCGTCCTCACCCGACCGTGGCCCTCCATGACACGCGGCATCTTTGGCGACCCCGACCGCTTTATCAAAACCTATTGGTCGCGCTTTGATGGCGTGTATTTCACCGGCGACGGAGCCAAGCTCGACGAGGACGGCTATTTCTGGTTGCTGGGCCGCGTCGACGACGTAATGCTTGTTGCTGGACACAACATCAGCACGATGGAAGTGGAGTCAGCCCTGGTGGATCACCCGGCTGTAGCCGAAGCCGCAGTGATAGGCAAGACGCACGAAGTAAAGGGTCAAGCCATCTCGGCGTTCGTCATCATCCGTGCAGAATACAAATCGCATGAAGGTCTGATCGACGAACTCAAGGTCCACGTCGCCGGAAAGATCGGACCGATCGCCCGGCCCGATGACATCATTATTTCTGCCGAGTTGCCTAAAACTCGATCCGGAAAGATCATGCGACGACTGCTCAGGGACGTCGCCGAAGGCCGTGCGCTTGGGGATACGACGACACTCGCTGATCCAGCGGTCGTTTCTGCGCTGAAGGATAAGTACGAAAGCAGCGAAGGTTAAACCGCGTTAGGCGTGGTGCATGACTTCCACCGGCTCACTGAGCAGGATGGCGTAGCCGTCTGGGTCTGTGATGAGGAAGGTTCGCTCGCCCCAGAGGGCCATTTCTAAACCGCGAAGAACGTTGACGCGATTCCGCTCAAGGTCAGTGGCAACCTTTGGCAGATCGCGCACGCGGAAGTTGATGACCATGCCGCCCGTACGGTCCAGCAGCGGATTTTGATCCTCCACAGGCTGCTCAACGAGCGTGAGTTCCGTCAGCCCTGTGTTGAGGCGGGCGAGGCGATGACCGTCAACTTCTTCCTTGTTTCGAATGGGAAGGTGGAGCAGCGTGTGATAGAACGCCAGAGAGCGGTCTAGGTTCTTCACATCGAGAATGAGGTTCGCGAGCATGGTCCACCGAGCCTGTGCAGAACCTTTTCGATGGGAATGCAGGGGAGTCCTGCTTGATTTTTTGGAGTGCGTAAGGATTGTAAGGGGTAAGGATTGTCAAGATGGATAGCGGGCGCCTTGGTCAAAAACCTGTCCTCGCTCAAAAGCCTTACAATGCCTTACTCTTTAACAACCCTTACCCAAAAAGTCTACGCCGTCCAAACAAACGGCTCGGCATCGGTCAGGATGCGGGCGTTCTTGGTGGCTTCCAGCATCCACTCCGGCAGAGTGAACACGGCATTGTGGAATCGCGGCGTGTAGTAACGGTTGGTGACGCCTCGTGAAGCAAACCGCGCGGCGATCTCCTCTACGTTCAGGCTCATCGGATCGTGCTTCTTGCTGGCAAGGACAAATCCCCACGGCTGGAAGAACGTGGTCACGATGCCATAGTAGCCGGCGACGTGCTTGAAGCAGTCCATCGACTCCAGCGTCTTGATGCAGCAGGCCATGCACTCGGGATAGTTCTCGTTCGCGCTGCCCGCCTGCATGGCAAACACTCCGTCCTCACCCAGCGCATCTGCGGCGATTTGGAAATACTCCTTCGTGAAGAGCATCTGGCCAGGTCCTTCCTCGTGCGGGTTCGGCAAGTCGCTGAGGATGACGTCGAAGTTGGCACCTTTGTGATCGACAAGCCACTGTCGTGCATCCATGTGGAGCAGGTTCGTGCGCGGATCGTTAAAGGCACCCTGATGCCACTCGGGCATATGCTCCTTGACCATGTCGACAAGCTCTTCGTCGATGTCGATCATGTGGGCTTCGGTCACGGTGTTGTGCTTGAGCGCTTCGCGAAGGGTTGCGCCTTCGCCGCCGCCGCACACCACGACCTTTTTGGGGTTCGGGTGAAGCGTCATCGCGGGCTGGCTCATGCACTCATGGAAAACATACTCATCCAGGATTGAGGTCTGGATGTTGTAGTCCAAGAACAGCGACTTTCCGAATCGCGGGACTTCGGCGATCTGATACGTCTGGTACTGCGTTTTGCCCTCAAGGATCATCTTGGCGACGCGATATTGCCAAATGGCGGCGTCGGTGTGGGTCTCGTTGATAAAAATTCCGGTTGCGTCGCTGGACATACTTTCGGCAGGCTCCTGAATGTGGGGAAGCATCATATTGACATAGAAAAAGCCCCTCCAGATAGGCCTGGAAGGGGCTATTTTTGAACGTGCGCTTACTTGTTGTCTTGTCCAGAACGAGCTTCGTCGTGGGCTTTCTTGAAGGCTTCCACCTGATCCTTGCTCCAGCCCGCCCCTGCCTGTTGAGCCGCAGTCTTGCTGGTCTGAGGCTCAGGCTCATCCTTCTCGCCGCATCCCCAAAGAGTGAGCGTGGTTGCGGCGAGGAGGATAGCGGCAAGGATCTTCATCAGTCGTTCCACCAGACGACGCCGTTGGCTTCAGGGAAAGCCACGAACTGTCGGCAGGTCATCGATCCGAGCGGGAACCCATTGCGTGGGAACGGGTTGATCATGCCGTCTGGATCGGCGCAGTACCCGTTGACTCGATCTTCAAAGTTCTTCGGCGAAGCAACCCAGTAGCTGCCGGCGATACCACCCTTCCACGGGAGGGTCCGAGCGTGACCATCGGCGTAAGAGACCGTCGTTCGACCGTTGAAGTAGATGTTGCTGTTGCGCTGTCCGCCGGGATAGCTGTCGAAGAACCAGTCGATACCGCCGATCGTCTGGCGAGGGGTGTCGTAAGAGTTGCCAAAGGCGAACAGATTCGACGGAGCCGCCATTTCAGTGTTCGACTTGCCTGCGTTAAAGCGGAAGCCGCCTCGACCGCCGCATCCCACGACAGCGCCGCCGTCAGAGCATCGCTCTTCGTTCAGCATGGCCTCTGCGCCGCGAATCTCGTAGCCCCAGTTGTAGCCGATGTCCTGACGATTCTTGCTGATCGTTCCATCCGGATTGACCGAGATCGGGTCGCCGTTAGCGCGGAACTTCTGCGACCACATCTGAACGTTCTTCGAATACGGATACATGGTGCAGACAGGATCGCCGCCGCAGTTCTGCGATGTGCCGCCGTCGTAGACAGACGGGAAGCGATCATCGTGGTCGGTGGCGTACATCATCGCTGCTGTGACAACCTGCTTCTGATTGCTCAGAGCAGCCGTCTTCTTGGCGGCGGACTTCGCCTGGGCAAAGACAGGGAAAAGGATAGCTGCGAGGATGGCAATGATCGCGATCACAACCAGCAGCTCGATAAGGGTAAAAGCTTTGGACTTCATGATTCCTCCGCTGGTGAGTATCAAGGTCCGCTATTAAGCTTGGGTTAGGCCTGAATTAACGTTCCGTTGTGGATACGTTACAGTTATGTTGTGCCTTATCCTGATTTGCATGCCTTGCAGTCTGAAGCCGTGAAGAAAGTGTAGTGGATTGGCGTTTCGCTTTCTTGCGAATTGCACCAAAGCTTAACGGACACAAAACAAAGCCCTCCGGTCCAAAGGACGGGAGGGCTTCATCAAGGCGTTTGAGGCTTATCGCTCGACTTCGTGCTGAAGGCCGCGTCGAACCACAAGGAACTTGATGCGCTCAGGCTTGAATTTCTCCCGAAGCACACGCACAGCCTTGTGGACCTTGACGGTACCGCCGCAGTAGAACAGATCCACCGCCGCGTAGCCGTGCTCAGGCCAGGTGTGGATGGTGTAGTGCGATTCCTGGATCACGATGGCTCCAGAGACGCCGTAGGGCTGAAACTCATGGAAAGATTCGGCGACAACGGTGGCTTCGCTGGCGACAGCAGCATTGCGCATGGCTGTACCGACGCTCATCTCCTCTTCCAGCGATTTCTTGTCGCAGCCAAAAAGCTCAACGAGAAGATGCGAACCGAGCGATTGCTCTTCGCCATCGCCAAAGGGAAGGCCTTCTTCATCTTTGCCCAGCCACTCGCTGAACGATTGTTCATCGTCACAGCTGATGAGCTGCCAGCCCGCCTCGCGGGAGATGATGGCAGTGGAATGCATAGGTTCAGCTTGCCGCTTGTTGAAAAGCTTTTTGAACCAGGAACCGGGGCGGAAGCCCTCGACGGCGATGGCCGCAAACACAACGGCGAAGCTACAAAGGATGGGGAAGTTTGACAATCACATATACCTCACGTGCGATCCGTGCGCAGACACCAGTGGGGTTCTGGCGCGAGAAACCAAGAACATGACCGCCCCCGTGAACGGAGCCCGAACTCATCCGCAGACCTGCGTTCGTCTTCATTGACGACGTGCGTTCGCCGCACCCCCACGCATTTCTCAGACTGTTCATCGCTTTTTCGACGGTCAGGATCTCTCCTAACGCGAAGTTGCCAGCTTCGCTATAGCCACGTCATCGGTGACCCGTGACGCAATTCGGCAGTATACCAACGGGTAGTTCGCCTGTCAATCAAATGGCGTGCCCTACCCTTACGATAACGTATGTTTGAAGCAAAGTGCCTAAGAATCTTTAAGAAAATCGGGCATTTTTGCGAAGGAATGAGGCATCGGACTACTGTACGGTTTCATGCTCCGATGGGTTGCGATCCAGCATTTCCCGGACATGCGGCGGAATAGTCATCGCTTTTCGTTCCTCACCCATCATTACATGCCAGGTGTAACCTTCCGTGGCAACTTTGCCTGTCGTCTCGTTGACGACCTCGTACTCGAAGCGCATCGCTGCGCGCTTTACCTCGGCAAGCCAGACGCGTACAGTTACCCAGTCGTCATACTTCACCTCGCCTTTATAGCGAAGGTGAGCCTCGACCACGGGAAGCATCAGCCCCATCTCTTCCAGCGATTTGTAGGTAAATCCCCGATCTCGGCACCACGCGCCTCTGGCCTGCTCAAACCAATACAGATAATTTGCATAGTAGGCGTGGCCCATCTGGTCGGTTTCGCCATAGCGAACGCGGATGCGCTCCTCGGTGACGCTGTGCATCCCTTCATTTTGGAGCGTGGGATGCACAGCGGAGTAGGTCGCTAGCCGGGGGTCTTGTCCTTGGGCAAATAAGACTCGGGGAACATTTCACGGATAAAGAAGAAGGCGTCGATGACTCTACACCATTCCGCCTTCGCATCGCCGTATCCAAGCGGACGCGCCTGTACAGGAGATCGCAGCCAGTGGCTGTTCGGGAGGCTGCGAACATCCGTGAACAAGTACTTTTCATTCGTCTTCATGCAGGCGTCTTCGTAGCTGCCAGAAGGCGGAGATTCCAGCTTTTGCTCATTGATGCTTGGAGGGTTTGAGTGTGGCCAGTTGTCGCCAATCTTTCCTTCACCCGCCGTAAAGGCAATGGTGTAGAGCCGTCGCCCGACCTGTCGGTAGAGATATTCGCCTGCTTGCACAAGCGCGAGCGCGCTGCGGTATGCCCCTGGCGATTCCAGCGACTCGATAAAGCGAGTTTCGCGGGCCATATGAGCGGTTGCGCACCAGATGATGATCTTGCGTCCCTTGTACCGGCTGTTCACAAGGAAGGAGAGATTCTGCGACATCTGCTCATCTCGCAGAAGATTCCAGCGAGTAAGCCACTCGCCTGGCGCCTTCTTTCGCGTCTGACTCCAGCAGAAATCCGATTCTTCACCGACAAGCGTCGAGCTTAAAACCGCCAAGGCAAGCTCTATCTGACGCTTTCCATGAACCTCTTCGAGTAGCCCACGTTTCTTATCGATCTTGTCGAAAAGATCGAGCAGGAGCCCCCGCTGAGCAAGCCGCTCCTGATCCTCGATAGTGGGTGTATCCTGCCTCCAGAACCGAACGACGCGCTTGAGGACTTCATCAAGCTTTGCCTTTTCCTGTTCGGACAGCTTGAGCTCCGGCACCCGATCTAACAGTCCGTTGAGGAATCGGGAGAGATAGACAGCCCCGTTCGGCGGTCGCTGTCCATCGTCGAAGCCGCTCATCTCCAATGGACGGGAGGTCTTCCAAGTTGAACGTGCATAGGCGAAGGCATCGTGTGCATATTGACTGGTAGCCCACCCCCCGGCCATCAAGACGCTCTTTGCATCAAACAGAGGGATATCCGTGCGCAGGACTGTATTCATATATTCCAAGTCGTTCATCCCCGCTTCCCACACCAGTACGTCGAATCCCATCTTCTGATGCAGAAACCGGATGAGCCTGCATTTAGCCTGCGAGGTAGCTCCGTCGCTGTGGCTGTTTTCGCCAAGGACAACGATATCGGAGTTGCCGATCTTGTCGATTAGGGGCATCAGATCGCTGTAGTCCGTATCTTTGGGATCGATAGAGCGCACGGCTGCCGAGGCGGTGCGCAACGACGCAATGCGGCTGTCTTGAGGCTGGACGAAAGAAGCGTTCGTCAACAGCCCAGAAAGGGCAAAAGCAATAGCTCCAGTCATGCCCTATCTTTGGTTTCCCAGTGCGGGCAAGGATAGAACGAGACTGCCGTTTTAGACAAGCTATGCCAAATTCACGCAGCGGTATCGATGGTCGGAAGCCGACTGTCGAAAGGCCAGCGGCGTCATCCCTGTGTGCTTCTTGAACACACGTCCAAAGTGGCTTTGATCGCTAAAGCCCAGCACCGTGGAGATTTCGCCGATCGGTGTGTCTGTTGCCGCCAGGGCCTCAGAAGCCCGTTCGATGCGAAGGCTACGCACATATTCGCCCATGGTCATCCCGTAGTGCGTTCGAAAGAGGCGCGCGACATAGCTTCCGTCGCGTCCAAAGCTGCGCTCGATGGCAGACAGGGAAGGTTCGGCATCGACGCAGGAGCGCAAGTATTCCTCTAACTGAAGCAGCCAGCGCGGTGCCCCACCACGCCTGCAGGTCTTGCGAAAGGCCAGCGTTATCGCCTCGACGACAATGGCTTCGAGAGCAAATGGGCTGAGGGCATCGGGTGTTGCGATCTCAGGAATGGCTTTCAGCATCAGTCGGGCAGCTTCAGGGGTGCGCACATCGAGGCGTTTACTGAGCAGATTTGCCTTGGAGAGGTGCGTCTCCAACTCCGGCTGGATGCAGAAATAGATTTCTCGGGTGGCGATGGGAAGCATCGTGTTTGAATGCCTGTCTCCTCGGGGATGGACCGTCAGCGTTCCTTCGTGGCAGGCAAAGGCGACGCCGCCGAATCTTTCTTCATAACCCCCGGCAAGGACATAGGAAAGATACGGCTGCTCGTGATCGTGTGTGGGCACGGAAATAGAAGGGCGATAGCGTTCGATGAACGAAGAAAGGCGATCGTCCGCCGGCCCTCTAAGCACATGCCGCTGTCGCGATTCGGTCATGCGATCATATACGCATATGACGCTGGTATGAATTCGCCGCCGCTTATGCAAACTCTTTAACGAGCTTGAGGATATCCCGAAACTTGGGGTGCTGTGCGGAGTTCATCCATTCGTACACGATGGATTCTGTGTGGACGATGTGCGCGCCTGCGGCACGCATTCTGTCCAGGCCGATCTGATGCCGGTCTTCCGTACGAGCCGATACGGCATCGGCACAGACGAAAACCTCACAACCCATCTCGACAAGAGGGATGGCGGTCTGGGTGACACAGATATGCGTTTCGATGCCGCAAAGGATAACGTGGGGTTTTTCAAGCGTCTTGACGCGCCCAAGAAGCCCTTCGCATGCCAGGCAGGAAAACGTCATTTTAGATTCTACGGGCTCCGAAATGAGCTCCAAAAGTGCAGGATCGGTGCCGCCCATGCGCTCCGGATACTGCTCGGTGGCAAAGACAGGAATATCCAGGAGTCGTGCCGACCTTGCCAGGAATTCGGACCGCCGAAGGACCCTCTCGGCCTCCCAGATGCCATTCATGAAGGCAGGCTGAATATCGACCAGCGCCAGCATCGAACGCCCGCTTTCTGCAATCCCTGACCACATCGTTTTATTATGCAGAAGGCAGATTTGAACCAGTCAGTTTGACTGGAGCGTCCTCTTTCAGTAAAATAACCGTGCTCAATAGGATTTGGGCGGATAGCTCGGTCCAAAATACGGAGGTTAGGCAAGTCTAATGAAACGAGTCATGCTCACGGCCGCAATTGCGGCAACCCTCGGCGTCACAGCCGTAGCGTCGGCCCAAAACACCGACTACACCCCACACAACTTTTCCTTCCGACTGGGAACGGTCTTCCCCCTCGATCACCATCTTCGAGATGTAAACAAGACCTTTCTCGCCATCGGTGCGGATTACAAGTTCAACACCCAGTACTTGAAGAACGGCGAGACCTATTTCTCGCTCGACTACATTGCTAAGGCATGGACCGGCGAGAAGGGCACCATGTGGCCGCTGATGATCAACCAGCGATTCATGGGTAAAGACGGTTCTTACTGGAGCCTCGGCGCGGGTGCCGTCAACATGAACTTCTCGAAGAGCGACACCGTTTTTGGCGCGCGATTCGGCGTCGGCAAGAATCTCGGTGAGAGCATCTTCGTTGAGGGTGCGTTCCTTTGGAGCGACAAGTCCCGCGGCAACGTGCGCGCGACCAGCCTCGGCTTCTACATCGGCTACCGATTCTAGTTTTTCGGAAGCTAAACAAACGGCCCGAAGCAAGATGCTTCGGGCCGTTTTCATTGATGGAGAGACTTTTTTAGTGCTCCAGCCGATTCCTATAGAGCTCTTCGTCTCTCAGCTCTTCTTCGGCACGACCAAGCTCATGTCTTGCCGCCTCGTCCATGCGAAGCTGCTCCAGGACAGAACTCATGACCGTGCTCCCCGACAAGGCTTCCGTGACGGTCATCTGACTGTTCACAAGCTTGCTCAGACGATTCGCCAGCTCCTCCAGATCGCGGATGCGTGACTCCATGACGGCGCGGCAGTTCTCGCTGCTCTCGGGGAATTTCTCCATCAAGGCGGCTTGGTTCACGGCAACGATCATGGCTTCGTCGGCAGCCGCTTTGATTCCGGGTTCGTGCTTCTGCAGGATCGATGCGCTTCGCGCATCTTTCGTCTTGAGCAGACCTTGGATCTTGTTGAAGTGAGCGGCGGCCCTTTCCAGCAGTCCGAACGTAAAAGGCTTGAGCTTGTCTGCGGCGGTTCGCGGTCCGCCCAGGCTCATACCGAAGATCTCCAGACGGAAGTGGTTTGAATGGTGGCTGTTGCTCGATTCTGTCCAGCCGATATGCGAAGCAAGCCTCTGAAGGAGCATGCGTGCATCCATCGTCAGGGTGACTTCAGGCTGGGGAGTGTTGCGGTACTTCTTGCGCAGGAACTGCGAGATGGTGAAGAAAGCAGAGCCCAGCACAAGCTGGATACCGCCGGGAATCAGCAATGCCTTGACGGGACTGACAAGGCCCGCGATGGTCAGTCCAAACCCCAGGGCAGTGAGGATGATCCCAGGGATCAGGAACCCATAGATCATTCCGTTTGGGCCGGTGTAGCCCCAATAAGCCGACGCTTTCGACCAGATAAAACGATCAAGCGACGAAGGTTCGTGGCGTTGCTGATTCAGCACAAATCCATTGTAAGTTGAGGCTTGGGTCGCCATGGGTCCAAGACCTTAGGCTATCCTTCACAAAAGGACTATTGAAGGTCCGCAAGAGAGCGCAGATGCAGAGCTTTCAGAACCTATTCACTCAAGAAACCTGGATGGTCGTGCTTGAAACCATGATCAAGCTGGGCTTTGCGGCGATCATCGGCGCGGCGGTGGGCTACGAACGGGAGATTCATGGACGTCCGGCTGGAATCCGCACCCACATCCTGATTGTGGTGGGCGTGACCATGTTCTGCGAGGTCGGCAGAATCTTTGGCGGTGACCCGGGCAGAACGGCATCCAATGTCGTGACGGGGATTGGATTTCTTGGTGCGGGCACGATTCTGCGCCTTGGCGTAGAGATCAAGGGCCTAACCAGCGCGGCGTCGATTTGGGCGGTGGGTGCGCTTGGCATGGCGGTGAGCGCGGGCGGACCGTTCTACTTCATCGCCATCCTGGGCACGGTCATGTCTTTGCTCACGCTCGCCTGGGTGGACAACATCGAGCGCAAGCTTGTGCCACACGCCCATCCGAAGGCGATGCAGGTGGAACTGGATTCGCAGGCTGCGGCGATGGCTCTTATGGAGCGCCTCTCCAAAGACAACGGCTACGTCAAGGCTATCCGCATCATGAGCCGTGAGCCTGCCGTTGTGGTTCAGTTGGATGTTGTGGGTGACCATGCCACTCTGCTGCATGCGGCGATTGATTGCCCAGGTGTTCGATCAGCGCACTGGCTGGATTAGCGGATGCGTGGCATAAAGCGGATCGCGATGTCTCCGTTTCGGTAGTCGCTATCGTCTGTAGCGCCGAAGTCATCAATCCCGTTTTGTCCCAAGCTGTACACGGTAAACCCCTGTACCTCGGGCGCGATCTTGAACGGCATGTGCGTGTAAGGATCAAGCCAAGGCTCTTTTTGGGCAAAGGCAGGCAGGGAAGGTACGCCAGAAGGATTCTGCGCGGCGAGCAGGAGAGCAATCCGAATCAGCCGCTCCCTTGTCATGACAGCCCGAATGCCGTGCAGCGCAGTGACCAGCGTGCTTTCGCGCAACCCGGCGCCGTTCACTCCGAACACTGGGTGTAGGGAAGCCATCACTTTCTCACACTCTAGCGATGGCTCTCTGACCGCACTGATGGCTGCAACGACGTCCGTCTCCTCGCCTTTCCATGCGGACAAGGCCCGGTTTCCGTTTTCGAGTATGCGCAGGCGGCTGGGCTTTGTCTTGCGCCAATCAGCGGGAGGTTCCTTGACGCCCAGCTCTGCCATGCCCGGCTCCGAGGTGACCAGGTCGATTGAGACGAGATCGCTGGCTAGCTCCAGACACCACATCTTTCGAAAGTCGATCTGGATCTGCGGCTTCTCCCAAAGCTGGGCGATCTCCAGGACGAGTGTGCGATTGCGCGGGTTTGCCTGGGCTATCTCCAAAGCTCCTTTTTGCGCGATCCTTTCAAGAGCGATGCCGACCAGAACGCTCAGCAAGGTGGGCTCTTGGAGCAAGAGAGCCTGCAGCTTTCGGATTGCCTTTAGGTCGTCGACTGCTCGATGGTCGCCCTTCAGTCCGCGCAGATAGGCCCTGGTCATCAACCCTTTGGCAAGAGTTTTGAAAGCGGCAAGGTCTGGATAGAGCGTCGCATAGGCTTTGCCCAACTTGCGGTTGAAATCCCACTTTGGCTTATCGAGAGCCTTCACAAACATGTCCAAAGCGGGCGAGAACTGCTTGACGGATTGTTCAAGGCTGGTGAGTGCAAACCCAGGCGTAAAAGGAGGGTCGCCCGCCATGTGCTTTGAGCCAGCCGAGAAGGCCGATTTGTACGGTTCGCGGAATCCTGCCTGAAAATGCTCCTTTGCCGTGGGGCGGTCTGGGTTGAGGAGGGTGCGCAGGGCCGCCTTGACATCTTCAGCGGCGTTTTCTTCGGAAGGAACCCGAAGACTTGCCTTAATCTGAGTCGGCAGATACTGCCATCCCAGCTTTTTAGCAATAGCCTCTTGCTCGGCAATGCGATCATCGAGGGTCGGCTGGTGGTTGCAGCCGACGATGCACGCTATACCGCCATACGCAACCACACAAATAAGCAGACCTTTCATGTCGCGTCCCAGCTAATAGTCGTCGCTGAAGCTGTGAAGAGTTCGGCAGATCAACGGGCGGACTCACCACAGGCCACCCTCAATTCGCGTACACTCTGAACCGGATGGCGTACCGCGATTTTCAACACTTTCTTGAGGTTCTTGAGGCTGCCGGAGAGCTGAAGCGGATTCAGGAACCGCTTTCACCCTATCTGGAGATCACCGAAGTTGCTGACCGGGTGATGAAGGCAAACGGTCCGGCCCTGCTGTTTGAAAACGTGGTCGGGCCAGCGCCACGGCTGGGGACGCCTAACCCGAAAAGCGCGGTCATGGGGCATCCGAGTATTCATCCGGAGAATTCGCCGGCGTATGTCGCTGGAGATCGGAAATCGGAGATCGGAAATCAGAGATCAGATACAGGCGATCAGCTATCGGCAATCAGCGATCAGAAGATTGAAGGGGAGCAATCAGCAATCAGCAATCAGCAATCGCCAATCCTGAAGGCTCAACACTTAACACTCAATACTGATCTCCGTAATTACATGCCCGTTGCCATCAACACGATGGGCTCGCGCAAGCGGATGTCGATGGCCCTGAGCTGTGGCGATTTTGAAGAGCATGCCGAGAGAATTCAAAGCTTGCTGAAGCTACCATCCAGTCCGCCGAAAGGGATCAAGGACATCCTACAGATCGCGCCCTTGATGAAGGAAGTTTTGACGACCACCAAGCCTAAGGAAGTCAGTCGAGGGATCTGTCAGGAAGTGGTACTGAAGGGGGACGATATCGACCTTACCAAGCTTCCGGTCCTCACCTGCTGGCCCGAAGACGGCGGCCCATTCATCACCCTGCCGATGGTCTTTACCTACGACCCCGAAACCGGCAAGCGCAACGTCGGGATGTACCGCATCCAGATTCACGACAAGAACACCTGCGGCATGCACTGGCAGATGCACAAGACGGGTATGCGGCATATGGAGTCAGCGGGCGAGAAGGGCAAGAAGATCGAGGTCTGTGTAGCAATTGGCGGCGACCCTTGCTATGCGTTCGGAGCGATTTCGCCGTTGCCGCCGGGCATCGACGAGATGGTGTTCTGTGGGTTCTTGCGAAAGCAGGCCGTTGAGCTGGTCAAGGCCAAGACGGTGGACATTATGGTGCCCGCCGATTGCGAAATCATCATCGAAGGCTACGTCGATCCTTCCGAGCGTCGTCTTGAGGGCCCCTTTGGCGACCACACCGGCTACTACTCGCTGGCATCAGACTTCCCGGTTCTGCACGTCACCTGTGTGACCATGCGAAGCAAAGCTATCTATCCGGCGACCATCGTCGGCATTCCTCCGATGGAGGATGGCTGGATGGGTAAGGCCGTGGAGCGGATCTTCCTACCGATGATCCGGCTGACGGTGCCCGAAATCGTGGACATGCACCTTCCGGTGGAAGCTTGCTTCCACAACGTTGCCTTTGTCTCCATCAAGAAGAAGTATCCAGGCCACGCCTACAAGATCATGAACGCAATATGGGGTCTGGGCGGGCTGTCGTTTACCAAGTTTGTGTACGTCTTCGACGAGGATTGCAACGTGCAAGACCTTGCCGAGGTCCTCTTCCGCATCGGCGCAAACTGCGACCCTGGGCGGGATGTGCTTCTCAGCCGTGGGCCTGTGGATCAGCTCGATCACGCCTCCATGCAAGAAGGCTTCGGCGGCAAGATCGGGTTCGACTGCACCCACAAGTGGCCAGGTGAGAACGGCTTCAACCGCGATTATCCGAAGCTGATCAAGATGTCGGACGACGTGAAGACGAAGATCGACGGACTGTGGAATCGGCTGGGGTTATAAAGACTGAATCAACTGAATAGCTCGTGCGTCCTAACCCCTGAGGGCGTCACATGCTACAACGATTTTTAGAGAACCTGTGGATAGGCTTGCAAGAGCTTGCCAAGTTCCTTGCCGAGCGGCAACTGATCATCTTCCTGTTCTTTGCCACGATCATTCTCTCTGGAGTCGCGCTTTATATCGCCGACCGAGAGAGGTTCGAAACGCTTAGGCAGACGGTCACCGGCAACATCAGACAGACCGGGGGCTGGGTGCTTTTCGGACTGTTTGTGCTTGGAAGCGGCTACATGCTGGTGTCTGTGCGTTCGATAGTCAACGACCAGCGCATCATCGCCGAAAATGCAGAGTACTCCTCGCGCAACGATCCTTCGCTTGGCACCATCTATCAGTACGGTCCATCAGCGGCGGCCTTGGTCGAAAAAACCTACACCCGAAGCGTGACACTGCCGCCGGAGTTCTTGGACAAGCTGGGTTCTGAGGGCATTCAAACGCTCACACCCTACCTTCAGGACCCCTCCTCGACCAACATCCTCAAGCTGAGCGACACCTTCAAGAAGAGTGGGCAGGACGCGGTCTTCACTCGCGAAGTGGTTCGAATGGAAGAACAGCCGCTTCCCATCCAGAATGCGAAGGTCGATGTCTCCGTCAATGTTCGCGATGCCGCCTCGACAAGTTCAAAGGTCTACGATGTGGACTTTCATTCGGAATACACCTTCCGCAATCCCAGTTCCGAAGTGGCCAAGGTGCGCATGACCTTCCCATTGCCTCAGCAGTCTGGACTGATCAGCGGTTTCTCCTTCAAGGTGGGTGAGGAGTCGGTGACCAGCCAAAACCAAGAGGAGAATTACGTCTGGGAAGGGATGCTTCAGCCTGGAGAGACACGTACGGCCACGATCTCATACAAGACGCAAGGTGGCGAGGAATGGGTTTACAACATCGGATCGGGCCGCAGGCGGGTGGAAGCGTTTGCGCTGAATCTCAAATCGAACAGCGAAGTCCGATTCCAGAGAGGCGCGCTCTTTCCAACGCAGTCGGCGGGCAACGACCACACCTGGAGCCTGTCGAACATCATCACTAGCCAGAACATTCAGCTCACCTTCCCAACCCTTCAGGCGCGCAAGGAAGCGACGATCAAGGCCTTGGCCTTCCAGCCTGCCGCATTGGTGTTCATGCCTGTGCTCGCGCTGATGTGGGGATGGCGCACACGCCAAACGGTGAAGCTGTCTGAGCTTGGAATGGCAACTTTCGGAATGTTGGTGGGGTTTGTCTCGGCGGCAGTCTTCCTAAGCTATATGCCGGTCTTGATGGCTCTTCTCATGGCTTCGCTGGTCGCTGGCGTGCTTGCTTTCCGATCTTTGGGTGCGGCGTTTGCGATTCCCATAGCGGCGGCCTCTTTAGCTCCGCTGGCGTTCCTCAGCGACAAGCATTCAGGATTGCTGATCGTGATCGGTGTGCTTTTGCTGTGGGTGATGTCGGAGCCCGCCAGCCGCAAAGCAGCCCAGCGCTGAGCGCGACAATCGAGTCGAACGGCGGCTTCGCTTCGTCCCTGCAATGAGAGAGGGGACAACTATGAAGCTGTTAACCGAGTTTGTCGGATCGTTCTTGTTTATGCTGGCCATTAGCCTTGCCGTGGCAGGAGGCGGGGGGCTAGCCCCTGTTGCGATCGGTTGCGCCCTGATGGTCATGGTTTACATGGGCGGGCACATTTCAGGTGCGCACTACAACCCGGCAGTCTCCTTGGCAATCCTGATTCGAGGGAAGATGGATGGCAAAGACCTCATCCCTTATTGGATAGCGCAGATTCTTGGCGGTATTGCCGCCTTCATGGTCGGCTATTGGCTGACGGGAACCACGAGCGGAATCGCGCCCGGCGAGGGAGTGGAACCGCTCAAGGCCGTGGTCGTCGAGGTCCTCTTCACCTGCATGCTTGCGCTTGTGGTGCTGAACGTTGCCACGGCAAAGGCCACAGCCGGCAATTCCTTCTATGGTCTGGCAATCGGCTTTACGATTGTTGTGGCCGCGATTGCTGGCGGCGGTATCTCCGGCGGTGCGTTCAATCCGGCGGTTGGCATTGGTGCAACGGTTGCGCATGCGCTGATGGGCAAAGGCGATTGGTCGCACTTGTGGATCTACATCGTCGGTCCGCTGGTTGGCGGCGCGCTGGCTGCGGGCATCTTCCGTGCCCAGCAAGGTCCTGAAACGCAGGCCGTTGCTGAGTAACGTTCAAGTTTGAGGCCGAAAACCCCGCATTCTGTTCAGTCCTGATGGCTGGACAGAATGCCCGATCACTAACGTGGGCCGAATCAGGAGGCGATTCGGGTGGAGGGTTATGGCTCAACTTAGACAAAAGCTTGGTGAATTGCTGACTAGCCAGAGACTGGTTACGCAGCAGCAGCTCGACGAGGCGCTGGAGATTCAACGGGAAACAGCGGCACCTCTCGGCAGTATTTTGATTTCAATGGGAGTGATCAGCGAAGATCTGCTCCTTCGTGTTCTTGCAGCGCAGATGGGCGTGGCACCGTGGCCGCTGGAAACGCATCCTCCGCAGAAGGATGTCGCCAATCTGCTTTCTCCGGAAGCTTGCGAGCGCTATCAGATGATCCCAGTTCAGCGCCGAGGCGACCTTCTGACGGTTGCGATGCGAAACCCGATGGACGCAGAAGCAATCGACTTGGCGCGCAACCTGACAAAGCTGCGCATCGAGCCGGTCTTGGCAAACAGCGACCGCTTGATGAGAGCGATCTCACTGATTGCGCAGATCGCGCCGAACTCGCCGAGCAACACAACGATCGATACACTGGTCGATCAGGCGATTAAGGAATTTGGACGAAGCGGCAACGGCCGAGAAGAAGCGATGCTGGACGCGGTCGATTCACGACCGGTCGTCGGCGTTGCCAACCAGATTTTGAGCGATGCAATCCGCATGGGCTCATCTGACATTCACATCGAGCCGTACGCGAACCGCGTCGAGGTTCGATACCGCGTCGATGGACAGCTTGTCCGCGTGCGGCAGATGCCGGTGGACATTCTTCCGATGCTCGCAACGCGCATCAAGATCATGGCGGAGCTCGATATTGTCGAGACGCGCATTCCGCAGGATGGTCGAGTTGCCGCCGATATCGACGGTCGAAAGGTCGATCTTCGTGTCTCTGTGGTACCGAACTTCCACGGTCCGCGCATCGTTCTTCGAATTCTCGACAAGTCCGTCTCGCTCAAGAAGATGTCGGATATCGGATTCTCGGAGAAGAACGAAGGAATCTTCCGGTCCATGATCCAGCGGCCTTACGGCATGATTCTGGTGACGGGTCCGACAGGCAGCGGAAAGACGACAACGCTTTACTCCGCGCTTCAAGAGATCAAGACCGGAACGAACAATATCCTTACCTGCGAAGACCCGGTCGAATACGACATCGACGGCATCGGTCAGGCTCAGGTGAACGAGAAGATCGGTCTTTCGTTTGCAACGCTGCTTCGATCCGCATTGCGGCAAGACCCCGATGTAATCCTCGTCGGTGAGATCCGAGACAAGGAGACGGCAGAGACGGCGATTCGAGCTTCGCTGACCGGACACCTCGTGCTCAGCACATTGCACTCAAACGACGCACCCGGCGCGATTCCGCGACTGTTGGATATGGGCGTCGACCCGTACCTTCTCAGCACATCGCTGATCGGTGTCACTGCACAGCGGCTCGTCCGTTGCCTGTGCCCGCACTGTAAGAAGGAAGAAACGAACGAGGAAGACTTGGCGTTGCTTCGGTCTGCAGTGGGTCACGACCGAATTGAGGGAGCCTACACTTCCGGCTCGTGCGTCAAGTGCAGCCGAACGGGCTTCCGAGGCCGAATGGCTCTGCACGAGATCCTCCCGGTTGCTGGGGAAGTTGCCAGCGCGATCGCTCAGCGAGCGACGGTGGATACGCTTCGAGAGCTTGCCGAGGCTGTTGGCTATGAGCCGATGCAGGTCGACGGCGTCCGAAGGGTGCTTGAGGGAACAACCTCGATCCAGGAAGTTCGCCGAGTCGCCAACTTCGATGCGCATCCGGCGCTTCCGCACGCGATCAACCCTGTGCTCAAGCTTGCCGTCTAAACGTCGCGCAGACGCAGAAAAGCCCGTCAGGCTATCGCTTGACGGGCTTTTCTCTTTACCAGCGGATGATGTTTGCGCCCCAAACCAAGCCCGCGCCAAAGCCGACGGTCATCACAACCATGCCTTCTTTCAGCCGGCCTTCTTTTTCGGCTTCGTACAATCCGAGCGGGATTGAGCCTCCGCTCGTGTTGCCGTACTTGTGAACGTTCACGAAAACCTTCTCATCGGGCAATTCAAGCCTCTTGGCTGCAGAGTCGATAATCCGGAGATTGGCCTGATGCGGGACGAACAGATCGATGTCGGACGACTCCATGCCTGCTTCCTGCAAGGCCCGGCAACAAGCATCGCCCATGGCGTTCACAGCAAAGCGATAAACCTCAGCGCCTGCCATGTAGATCGAGGTTCGATGGCCTTGGCTATAGTCCTTACCGACCGGATAGAGCGAGCCGCCGGACTCGTACATGATGTGCTTTGCGCCAGAACCGTCGGAGAGCAGTACGGTCTTGATCACGCCACGGTCCGTATTGGACTGCCCCTCCAGCACAACCGCTCCCGCACCATCGCCGAAGAGGACGCAAGTCGAGCGATCTGTCCAATCGACGTACTTCGAAAGAACGTCCACCCCAACGACAATCGCTCTCTTGATCGCGCCACTTTCAATCATTCCGGTGACGCTGGCGAGGGAGTAGATAAAGCCTGCGCAGGCCGCACCCACGTCGTATGCGCCAGCCTTGGTTGCGCCGATCCGGTCTTGGATCAGGCAGGCAGTAGCCGGGAAGATCATATCCCCCGTAACGGTTCCGCAAACGATCAGGTCGATGTCTTCAGGGGCGAACCCGGATGCCTTCAAGGCTTCTTGGGCCGCTTGGGTTCCTAACGTTGAGGAGGTTTCATCTTGGGCACTGACACGGCGTTCTTTGATGCCTGTGCGCTGGACGATCCATTCATCCGAAGTTTCGACGATCTTCGCGATATCGTCATTGGTTACGACCTTTGGGGGCACGGCGTGCCCCACACCCCGGATCACCGCACGAATCGACATTTGCTAAACTCCCAGTTCTTTATGCACGCTCTCACGCATCGTCTCAACGAGTTCGTTATCGACGGCTTTCTGAGCAAGCAGGAGCGCATTCTTGATCGCTTTGGCGTTGCTCCGACCGTGGCAGATAATACAAACCCCGTTCAGGCCCAGCAAGGGAGAACCACCCACTTCGGCGTAGTCGGTCTTTGCCTTGAGCTTTTTCACGATACCCTTCAAAGGCAGGTAAGGGAGTCGGCCTAAAGTACTCTTGGGCAAAGCGTCCTTCATCATTGACTCCACCATTTCGCCCACACCCTCGGCGGTTTTAAGGACGATATTGCCGACGAAGGCATCGCAGACGACGACATCGCATTCGGCCTTGAACATGTCCTTGCCTTCGATATTTCCGGCAAACCACTCATGCTGCCGAAGAAGATTGTATGCCTGCTTTGCAAAGGCGTTCCCCTTGCCTTCTTCCTCACCGATATTGAGCAGGTGAACTTTGGGTTCTGGACGGCCCATGATCTTCTGCGCATAAGCGCGTCCCATCAGAGCGAACTCGACCAGGTGCTCGGGATCGATATCGGGGCTGGCTCCCGCGTCCAGCAGAAGAAACCAGCCTCGCCGGCTTGGCAGAGTGCTGGCAATGGCAGGGCGGTGAAATCCGTGCATCTGCCGCCATGTGAGGAGGCAGGAAGCGGTCGCGGCTCCGGTATTCCCAGCGGAAACAAAGGCTGCTGCTTGACCGTTCTTGACCAGATTTGCACCGACAGCCATCGAAGAATCTTTCTTCTTGCGCAATGCTTCCGTCGGTTTTTCGTGCATCTCCACGATCTCGGAAGCAGGGTGAATAGAGATATTGGAGGGGCAGGGGGAAGGCAGATACTTCTCGATCTGGTCAGGAATGCCGACCAGCAGGATGGGATGCTTCATGAAAGGCGCGGCTTCGAGCGCTCCCAAAACGATCTGTTCGGGCGCATGGTCGCCCCCCATTGCGTCCAGCGCAATGAACTTGGGCATCCCTTCGCTCACGACTGTTTCTCTTCCTCCTCGTCCATTCCCAGAAGATTTTTAAGCTTGCTAAATTCGGGACGGCCTTCGGAGGCTTGAGGTTTCGATCCTTGCTGCTTGGCCTGGGGACACTCTCCATCCCAGCCATATTGGCAAAGGGGTTGCAGGGGAACAGCCACGATCAGGTCTTGGCGAAGAAGGGCTTCCACGTCCAGAGAGTTTTCGACAAAGAGCTTGTAGGGTTCCTCCTCCTGATCGACTTTCGCAAAGTCGTTCATACCGTAGGAGGCTGGCACGCCGACGACTGGAAACTGCTCGTCAACTTCAAACTCGACCGGCACTTCGATTTTGCCGCCGCAGCGGGCGCAGTCCGCGATGACCTTCGCTTTGAATTCGCCCTTGAGGAGAAGGATATTGCCGGTGCTGACAGCCTCAAGGAATCCTTCCATCGGCTCCATGAGCTCAATTTCGGGATCCTTGGCAAAGTCGGTTGTGACATCGATCGAGAGCTTCTTGCCTGGGAACTGGAGAATCTCGTTCAGATCGAGCAGATGCTCGCGTTTCATGAGTTTGGCGGCGATTTTACCTGCATGGTTTCCTGCGTAATTGCTGATAGGCCCGGGATAGGACATGCGGAATAAAGACTATGGAACGAATGCGATGAGCAGAACGCGGCTTGAGTTCGACTTTGAGCGCATGCAGACCGTCTGGCGGACTGCGCGCAAGCTTGCCCAGCACCCTACTCTTGAGGGTCTGGTGAGCCGGGTCGTCCTCTTTTCACAGCCAGAGCCCCAAAGAGCCAGCCTGGTTGAGCGCCTTGTCGCCAGAGAGCCGCGCCTTTATGCACAGATTGTTGATGCCGTGGAAATCTTCGTTCCTGGCGACATGTCGTTCCGTGAAAAAACGATGATGCTTGGCGATGCCAAGACCTCCGAGGTTGTTCTTGCCATCTGCTACCGCGAGCTGGTTCGCTCGCTTGCGCCCTTGGCGGGTTTGGATTCCCGAAGTTTCTACATGCAGTCGGCAGCAGTAGGCTCGAGTTCGTCGCTATTCGCCGAGCGATCATGCCGGTTTCCTCCGTTCTCGGCTTTCGGAGCGGGGCTGTTCTATCACCTTGGCATCCTTTTGATGGCGCTTTCATATCATCAGTCGTATCGCGGGCTTATTGACATTGTTCGGGTGAAGAACAGCGATCTTGCAACCGCTGAGACGATGGCTTATGGATTTTCTCATGCCGAGGCAGGCGTGGCGATTGGCGACGCCTGGTCTTTGCCAGGGCATATCGTTGATGGAATTTGCTATCACGAGCAGGATTCAGCCGGACAAAAGTCAATCGCGCTGTGTGTTGCGCTTGCCTCGCGCTTCAGCGAATCGATCGGCTATGACGGCGGACTTAGGCTCAAACCAAGCGAACTTCAGGTGAGCAGCCTCCGTGCGGTTGGGGTGAGCGAACATAATTTGGAGAGGGTCACGGAGGCTGTTCGCGGGCAGACCGATGTCTTCTCCGCTTCGCTCTTTGAGTCCGAGATTGAGGCGGCATAACCTCAAATAAGCTGCCGGTTCTCCGCCGGATATAGCAATTTTATGCCTTGATCGTCTAAAGTTCCAACGTTTGCGTTTGATGAAACCGTCAGAATTGTGAGTTGAATCTTGCTATACTGTAGCCACGAATCTGACCGGGCTCAGAGTATTGCGCTAGAGGTGAATGGAATTTGAGGAAGTTAGCGTTCCTGTGTGTTGTTGCATCGATCGCTATCGCCGGGTGCGGCGGTGGTGGCGGTGGCGGAAATAACGGCGGCGGTGGCGGCGGCGGAGTCCAGCCGATGGCCGTCAATACCAGCCTGTTCAACGTCGAAGGCCGAGCTGAAATGACGTTTAACACGGGCCAGGGCCGAGCGCCCGGTTCGATCACGAGCGTTTTCCGACACATGCTTGTCTCGGACAACACGTACAACGACCTTCGGGATATCGTTGAGACGCAGCTCAGCCCGTCGGTCAATATCCAGCTGGATGGCTACTCCTCGCACCAGATCCCGCTGAACGTGCCGATGACCGGCTTTTCGGTTCTGTTGAACGGACGAAACTTTGAGACGTTCAACCTTGAAATCGATCGGCTGCGAATTGAGAATAACGACGGCAGCTATCGTGAAGTGACGGGCTCGGGTTCCAACCCGGTGTTCTCCCAGTCGTTCCCGATGTTCCTGCGAACATTCCCGGGCCGCTCGACCGGTATCACGGTCCAGCTTGACGACGCCATTCTCAACGTCGATGCTTTCGACGATGTGGTGTTCGATGAGACCCTCTTCAATGACCTGAACAATGACATTGACGAAGGCCTGATCCTTGGAACGTTCACCGACTACTTCGCTTTTGACATCACCAATGTTGCAAACAAGCCGCTGATGTCGGATTCGACTCCGGCAACGCGCGTGTACTTTAGCGGCGACTTCTCCGCTCTGAGCGTGGATGTCACTTCCAGCGCAACGCCTTTCGAAGTGCTGATTCCTCTGAATCCGCCGCTCGAAGGTCTGGCAACCCCGCCGAACGGTGGCCTTGGCACCCCGGGCAACTACACCCTCCGACAGATCGACCCGCGCGACCTGACCAACACTCAGCGAATCGTGTCCAAGCAGGGTCTGTGGAGAGAGTGGCATGACCCGAACAATCTGGCTAAGTCGCCGATTTTGAACCCGGGCACCGTTGTGATGCTGGCTCTGCCGCACCACCGAGACGACGACAAGCAGGATATCGTGCTCTTCGTCCGGGACGGTAACGGCGACATCACCGATTTCTACTACGGTGAAGCCAACTACGCAACGAACAAGATGAACATCTGGCCGATCGAGAACATCGACGACGGTGTTGCTGACAACGAAGTCGAGCTTGACATCACCGGAAAGACCTTCCGCGTGGGCGGTTCGGGTTCCAGCGCAGACATCCGCCGCGGAACATGGTCGATCAGCTCAGGAACCCTGCCGGTGGCGTTCGGAACCACAGGTTCGTTCCTGGTTGTCCGAGCTCAATGACCCCCATCCTCGCCGGGATCGAGACCGAATACGGACTCTGGATCGAAGGCAGAGGAGCGGACACACAGGTAGAAGATGCAAAAATGCTCGTCCGGAGTTATCCGGGCGAGCATTTTGATGTTTGGGATTACCGTTTTGAATCTCCCCGTGCTGACTTGCGCGGATTTACACTTGGTCAGCTAGCGTACGATCCCGAAGATGCCAAGTTTGATATTGGCAAGCAGCATGGGACGGACCCCGATGTTCGCTCTGACCGCATCCTTCCCAATGGAGCGCGGTTCTACAACGATCACGGCCACCCGGAATACTCCACTCCGGAAAGCCCTGATTCGTTTGCTGTTGCCATGCACGATTACGCTGGGCAGCAGGTGGTGCTGAGCGCTGCGAGGGCGTACCAGCAAGAGATCGGTCGCGAGATCAAGGTTTACAAGAACAACACCGACTTTCACGGCGCATCCTATGGCACGCATGAAAGCTATCTCGTACCGCGAGCTTTGGGGTTTGAGAAGCTGTTTCAGGCTGTCCTTCCTATGCTTCTGGTTCGGCAGATCCTCACGGGAGCAGGCAAAGTCGGGAGTGAGCATGGAGACTGGGTTCCCTATCAGATCAGTCAGCGGGCAGACTTCTTCGTTGAACCATTCAACACCGAAACTCTCTATCGACGCCCGATCTTCAACACTCGCGATGAACCGCATGCCGATCCAGACAAATGGATTCGTCTGCATGTGATCAGCGGCGATGCGAATATGTCTCCTTACTGCTCCAGCTTAAAGCTTGGACTGGTGAAGCTTGCGTTGCAGCTTGCGATGATCGGGGAAGCCCCCCGCTGGAACTTGAGAAACCCCGTCGATGCGTTTAAGAAGATCAGTCGGGATTTGAGCTATGAGTTCAAGATCGAGTTAGAATCGGGCTCTTGGACAACGGCCTATGAGATTTTCGAATCCTACTTCTGCGCGGCCGAAGCGGTATTCAATTTGCCTCCAGACGAGAACCATAGCAAGCCGCCGGAAGGGACTCCCGAGATGGAGGCAGTCAGAGATATTGCGTTCGCCAGACAGCTGTTAACGGAGCTCAGAACTGATTTCAGCGCATTTGCCAAGAAGGTGGATTGGGCCTCGAAAAAGATGATGCTGGATCAGATCATCGAGTCTGACGGGCTCACATGGCGCGATCACAGCCTGCAGGCTTACGATCTCGAGTATCACAATATTGATCCCAGCGAAGGGCTCTACTTTGCCTTGTGTGAGATGGGGCAGGCTGATGGCTTGGGCGATGTCGAAGACTCTGTTGCAGCCTGCCTCACTGGGCTCCTTGATGAGAGTCGGGCGGTTCCTCGTGGGATAGCGGTCGCCGAACACCGAACCCATCTTAAAGCTGCGTCGTGGCGGTCGCTCGTTTTCGAGGCGGATGGGGACAAGATCGAAGTCGAACTTGACCCAACCCGTTCCTACTCACGGCAACGATTGAGCGGGTTGGACGTAGTAAGCTTTATTCAAGAACTTAGAGGATAAATGATGCTCACTCGTGCGGATGACCGATTAAGACGCCAAGCGCCTTCCGAACCCGAGCGCAAGCAAGGGGACGATGGTGGCCCAGGCAAACCCGACGTGCGCAAGCCCGGCGGAGACAACGAACTGATGAAGCGACTGCGCAAGGTCGATCCCGACCAGGCCAAGAAGTATCGACAGCGATCAGGACAATGATTAAGGCTGAACACAAAACCTTTGCTGAGCTCGTAGGTTTCGATATTGCCAAGCTGTCTGGGGCTCAGGGTGAGACGCACGGAACGACGGTGCTTTCGCTTCGCTACAAGGACGGTGTGCTCATGCTTGCCGACCGAAGAGCCACAGCTGGGAATCTGATCATGTTCAACCATGCGGACAAGATTCTCTCGCTGGATGACTCGACGATCCTTGCCATCAGCGGTTCCTTCGCCCGATCCGTGGAAGTCAGCCGATTCCTCAAGCATTCGTTCAAGTACTACCGCCGAACGGTGCTGAGCGAAATGTCGCTGGAAGGGAAGCTGATGGAGATTTCCAAGGCTTTGGCTGGGAATATGAGCGCGGCGATGGAAGGCATTGGGGTCTTTCTGCCGATTGTCGCGGCATACGACACAAAGGCCGACAGCTTCAGCATGCACTTTTTCGACGTGGCTGGCGCACGGTTCCAAAACGCTCAGTACGCCTGTGCAGGCTCTGGGTCTGAACGAATACGCGGCATCTTTGAATACCTCGGTCGAACCAAGAAGCCGTGGGATCAGCGCCCGCTCGACGATGTTCTGGCAGATGGGTTGCACATGCTGGACATTGCCGCCGACTTGGATTCGGCAACTGGCGGTTTCAGCAAGATTCTTCCGTCTGCATTTGCACTTACCAGGGCCGGTGTGCAGCAAATTGACGAGAAGCAACTTCAGAAAGCATCCTTAGCGGTCCTGAATCGGTCCTAACATTGACCTGGTTGAAGGCCGTTGGTCATAGGCCCTCAACAATTCAGGTGTAATGTGGAAAGCACCATGAGCCGAGTTGGGACTGTTCGCTGTTCGCTGGTCTTAGCGCTGATCGCTATTGCCTCTTTCGGGATGTCGCAAGACAGCGGCCCGCTGACGCTTGAGAAGGTTATTCAGCTGGCGAAGGAGCGCAACGGCGTTGTCCGTTCTGCCTATCTTGATGTGAATGCGGCTCACGAACGAACCCGACAGGCTTGGGCCGCGTTCTGGCCGACGCTCACGCCGAATTTCCGCTGGGAATCCAGCCGACGCAAGATCAATACCGGCCCCTTCAAAGGTCTCACCGAAGATGACGGCAACTCCTCAGGATTGACAGCAACTTGGCGGCTCTGGGATAGCGGCTCTCGAGATACGAACTACCGCTCCCGACTTCGAGGCGAAAATTCCGAACGGTTCTCTGCGCTGCAAACTCTGCGCGACACGCTCTTTGCCGTGCACCAGCAGTATTACGACGCACTGCGCGCCCAAGAGCTGATGCGGGTGGCAGATTCTCAGGTGACACGAACGCGCGAAATCCTCAAGCAGACCAACGCTCTAATCCAGAACGAGATGCTTCCGAAGAAGGATCGCCTTCAGGCGGAAGCCGACCTTGCCAACGCTGAAGTCTCTCGACTGACAGCTCTTAACCGAACAGCCACAAGCCAGGCCGACCTCAAGGCGACCATCGGCTGGGGAGAAGGTGAAGAACTGCCTGCCTTGCAGACTTATGGCGAGCCCCAGGAATTTCCTAAACTTCCGTCTCTGGAAGACGTCCTTGCCAATGGGCTGAGGAATCGGCCTGATCTTCGAGCGCGACGGGAAGGCATCGAGTCCTCCAAGTACGCTCTGGGACAGGCAAGAAGAGATGCGATGGCGACGTGGAGCTTGGATGCCTCTTACACCAAGTCCTTCTCCCGAGAGAACTCGGATGAGAGAGCGCTTGTTTTTCAGGTCTCCATGCCGCTTTTCGATGCTGGCAGCGCGCGCGCTGCGGCTAGAGAGGCAAGCTATAGTTTGCAATCTTTGCAAAGTTCTCTCATTCAGGCAGAGAGATCGACGCGAAGCGAGATCGAATCTGCGTATAAAGTATTGCAGCAGGACATGCTCCGTGTGGCCGCTGCAAAGAAAGCACTTGAAGCGGCACGGTTAAACTACGATGCCGCGAGCAAAGCCCAGGCGCTCGGCGCCGAGGGTACGACTCTGATTACTGTTTTGACAGCCCAAACGAGCCTGGTGACCGCAGAATCGAATTTCGTGGAAGCGGTTTATGACTACTACATTTCGGAGATACGGCTCAAACTGGCAACCGGAGAAATGTTGCCTGGTGAGCTGTCATAGCGCATGAAGAAATCGGCAATTTGGTTTATGAGTATCGCAGCCCTGGTTTTCCTGGGCTGGTTTTTCTTCTTAAGAGGCGGTGCTGGCGAAGATGAGATCGAGTATCGATATCAGGCCGCCAAGAAGTCGGAGCTGATTCGCTCGACGAGCGCCACAGGACAGCTGGTCGCCCTAACCACCGTCGACGTCAAGTCTAAGGCTGGCGGCACGGTCGTCCGTCTTTATGTCGATGAAGGGGCTCGGGTTAAGAAGGGTGATCTGATCGCTGAAATCGATCCCCGCGACACTCGCGCCAGCTATGAGCAGGCTTCTGCCGATGTGACGACAGCCCAAGCTCGCGCGGACCAGGCAGATTTGAGCTACAAGCTGCAGATGGCAAACAGCCAGACCTCTGTGCGCGATGCCGAAGTCGCCTTGGACTCCGCCAAGCTCCGCTACGAGCGAGCCAAGCTGGAGGCGGATCGCCAGCCAGAGATCACCAAAGCGAATATCCTTTCTGCACAAGCCGCATTTGACTCCTCGAAATCGGATTACGACAAGTACGTGAACGTCACTGCTCCTGGTGTTCGCCGCGACGTGCAAGGGGCCTATGATCGCTCCAAAGCCGAGCTGGAAGCGGCAAGCGCGGACGTGAAGCGCCAGCGACAGTTGCTGGATCAGGGCTATGTGGCTAAGGCCGCAGTCGAGCGGGCAGAGTCCGCCTATCAGGCGGCAAAGGCCAGCTTCAACGTGGCGGAGCAGCGGCATCAGACCCTTGATAAAGAGATCAGTGCTGAAACCACGCGGCTTAAGCTGGCACGAGACCGTGCAGAAGCGGCATGGAACGAAGCCAAAGCCAACGGCAGCCAGACGGCTATCGCGGTCAAGAACCTTCAGGATGCTGAGAAGACCGTGAAAGCGGCCGAAATCAGCTTGCGCAAGGCTAAGGATGCGGTGATCAACGACCGTCTGCGAGCCAGTGAAGTCAGTGCGGCAAAGGCTGGGACCGTTAGAAGTCGGGTGCAGCTGGAGAACGCCAAGGTTCAGCTTGAAAGCACCACCGTTTTGGCTCCTCGGGACGGTGTAGTAACGCTGAAGTACCTTGAAGAAGGCACGATTATCCCTCCGGGTACGAGCACCTTTTCTCAAGGCACAAGCATCGTTCAGATCAGCGACGTGACACGACTGTTTGTGGAGTGCGCGGTTGATGAAGCAGACATAGCCTCCGTGAAAGAGGGGCAGTCTGTGCGCATCCTCACGGAAGCGTTTCCCGGAGAGTATCTGGATGGCGTTGTCACTCGTGTGAATCCTTCAGCCACGACAGCGCAGAACATCACCGCGATCAAGGTTCGCGTTGAAATCAAATCGGGCTATAAGATTGGTATCACGCCAGGCATGAACGCCACCTGCGAGTTCATCACGATGAAGAAGCCGGACGTGCTCACGGTGCCTGCTCAAGCCGTCCAGCGGGAAGATGGAAAGAGCTACGTTCGCGTGAAGGGAAGTGATCCTAAGAAGCCAGTTCGTCGGGAAGTGAAGGTGGGTGAATCTGGCAACGACGGCGTGGAGATTCTTGACGGGCTGAAAGAAGGCGAGGAAGTCGTCATTGGCGAGATCAACCTTCGTGAGCTGAAAGAGATTCAGCAGAAGATGGTTGAGGCTCAGCAGGGCGGTGGCCTTGCTGGCGGAACCGGTCCGCGCATGGGCGGCAACAACCGTCAAGGCGGCGGTGGCACTCGCGGCGGAGCGGGTGGTGCTGGTGGCGGAGCGCCACGGGGCGGTGGAGGCGGTCGGTGACCATTAGCGATAGTCTCCATAGCGCGCTTCGTGCCATCGTGGCAAACAAGCTTCGCTCGATCTTGACGATGCTGGGCGTGGTGATCGGCGTCGGTTCGGTCATTGCGATGATTGGCATTGGCGAAGGCACCAAGAGCAAGGCTATCGAGAATATCGCCGTCATGGGCTCCAACATGATCACCGTGATGCCGGACTGGCGTCGCGGCGGTCAGAGCGCAGGAATCGGCAATGCCGGCCAGCTGAAGATGGAGGATGTGCAGGAGCTGAAGAAGACAGTGCCGACGATCCAGTACATCTCTGGCGCGGTGCGCTCCTCCGACCGGGTCAAGTTCGGCAATCAAAGCACCCAGACAACGATCTTAGGCGTAGAGCCGCAGATGGCCATCATCCGCAATGCCACGAAAATGCACCAGGGCAAGTGGTTCTCAGTTGAGGACAACGCACTCATGGAGCGTAAGGCGGTTCTGGGGTGGATGGTTTACGACAACCTCTTTGCCGGTGAGAACGCGATCGGGGCGACCATCCGCATCAAGAACCAGAACTTTGAAGTGGTCGGCGTTGTGGCCTATAAAGGCGGCTCCGGCTTTATGAACCCGGACGATCAGATCTACATCCCGCTTCGCACCGCTCAAGAAAGGCTGATGGGCAAGAACAACCTGGACATGATCTCGATCCAGGTCATGAATGGGGACATTCTGCTGGTCACTCAGCAGCAGATTGAGGATTCGCTGTATTCCAAGCGCAAGAATGCCGCTGGCGAAGCGCTGTTCCGAGTGTTCAACCAGGGTGAGATGATCGAGCAGATCCAGGCTCAGACTCAACTCTTGAGCTATCTCCTTGCCGGAATCGCCTCAGTCTCCCTCCTTGTTGGCGGGATTGGCATTATGAACATCATGCTGGTCAGCGTGACCGAGCGGACCAGGGAGATTGGCTTGCGCAAAGCTATCGGCGCAAAGCGCCATACCATCCTCAGCCAGTTCCTTTTCGAATCCATCGTGATGTGCCTTGTTGGAGGCTGCATAGGGATTGTTCTTGGATCTCTGGGAGTTCGGCTGGTCGCGGGAGCCATGAAGGTTCCGCCGATCATCAGCCTGCAATCGGTGATTGTGGCGTTCGTGTTCTCGGCGATGGTTGGCCTGTTCTTTGGCCTCTATCCTGCCATGCGAGCCAGCGCGCTTCAGCCTATGGAGGCCTTAAGGCACGAATAACGGCGATTGTGGGACTTTCGAGGGAACCGCATTTAGAGGCTGTTGGATACTAAGCTAATTCTTCGATGCATATCACTGGCGATAGAGCCGACTGACCAAATCATGAAACCGATCATTGAAGCTCAGAACCTCACGAAAGACTATGTGATGGGCGATGTTGTCGTCCGCGCGCTGAAAGGCGCGTCGCTGACGATTTACGAAGGCGATATGGTCGCCATCATGGGGCCTTCGGGAAGCGGCAAGTCCACGTTTATGAATGTGGCTGGCTGCTTAGACCGGCCCTCTTCAGGCGAATACATCCTGAATAACACGCCTGTGGCCCAGCTCAGTGACAACGATCTCGCCGAGATTCGAAACAAGTACATCGGTTTTGTCTTCCAGACTTTTAACCTCCTGCCGCGAACTTCGGCTCTCAAGAACGTCGAGCTTCCGCTGATGTATGCTGGTGCGAAGAACCGCACCGATGCTGCCAAGCACGCTCTGGAGACGGTTGGCCTTGGGCAGCGTATGCACCACAAGCCGAACGAGCTTTCGGGCGGTCAGCAGCAGCGTGTGGCGATTGCGCGAGCGATCGTGAATGATCCGGTTTTGATCCTGGGAGACGAGCCGACTGGAAACCTGGACTCCCGAACCTCGGAAGAGATCATGGCTCTGTTCCAAGACCTCAACCGAAATGGCAAGACGGTCGTTATCGTGACGCACGAGCCCGACATCGCTCTGCACTGCAAGCGTATTATTCGCTTTAAGGATGGTCGCATTGTCGCCGATGAGCGCGTCGAGAATCAGATCGACGCTCGGGAAGTGCTCAAGACCATGCCCACTCCTGAAGAAGAAGAAGCGGAACTGATCGCGATGGCTCGCGGAGTCAACGGTGGGAATGGCACGCCCAAGCCTTCATTCGACGTGGGCGGCTAACGAAAGCAACAAAGCTTAGAATGCCATGCCGGTGTAGTCTCGGATCAGTCCGACGACCTTGCCGACGATCTTCGAGTTCTCAGACCGGACAATGATGGGTTCATAGTTCGGGTTGCTGGGCAATAGCTGAACGCCCTTCGAGTCCGAGTGGTATCGCTTGACCGTGGCTTCACCGTCGATCATTGCCGCAATCAGATCACCGTTGTTGGCGTTCACTTGTGGCTTGATCAGAACAAGATCGCGGGGCAGAATGCCGTCTCCGATCATCGAGTCGCCTTTCACGCGCAAAAGGAAGGCATCGCGCACGTTGCGGACCATCTCTGCCGGAACGGGAATCTGTTCGTCTGCACTTTCCATGGCTTCGATGGGCGAACCCGCCGCAATCGAGCCCAGGAGAGGCACCATCACGATTCGGTTTGTCTGTGGCTGGGTGGTTGGGTGGATCAGCTTGATCGAGCGCGGTGTGTTTGATCGACTGATGTATCCCTTGCGGGCCAAGGCGTCCAAGTGGACTGTAACGCCGCGAAGCGAACCAATGCTGAAATGGGCGCCGATCTCTCGGATGGAAGGCGGATAGCCTTCTTCCTGGACGTAGTCCATGACGAAATCCAAAATCGCCTGCTGTCGTTTGGTAAGTCCCTTTGCCATGATGCTCCTCGTGATACAGACGTCCTTCACGGACTGGTAGACGCAGTATGCACGAATTTTGTCTACATTGTCAACGCCCTCGTCTGTCGGTCATGGGAGGCGGGAACCAATTCGTGCCATACTTGCGCTTAGTTTTAAGGTGATTCAGAGTGTCGATTACGTCAGCTAGAAAGTTCTTCGAAAAGAGCGGCTGCGGAACGGTTTTCATCGTTCTGGCAGGCCTTGCAATGGTGGCAAGCATGGTTTTCATGCGTGGCGGCGGCGGTGGTCCTACCGGCGGTTCGACCGAGGATACAAGCGCAACGCTTGCCAAGGTTGGAGACTTCAAGGTGCAGGAAGCTCCGGTGATGGATTCCTTCGATGCGCTGCGAAATCGAGATTCGGAGGGTAAGGAAACCGGGCTCGATGCTGATGCGATCGTCAAGATCTATGGCGATATGCTTGTTGCGCATGTCGGCAGCAATCTGGTTCTGGATCTAGCCAAGACTCAAGGAATCTCGTTCACCGACTCTCAGCTTCTGGAACTCGGCAAGGCGGATGCGGACAAGCAGGCCGACCAGATGAAGAAGACGCTCGAAAATATGGGCGCGATCAAGCCGGGAGCAACTGCCGCTGAGGTTAACACTGCTTTCAAGAGCATGATGGGGCAGACGCTGGACGAGTATAAGGCTGTGATGCTCCAGCAACTCGCTGGTGCGCTGAGCACTTACGCGGGCCGGTTGGAAGCTTCTGCGCGCTACTCCAGCGAGAAGCTTCGCGAGCGCTACATGAACGACATCAAGGTGTCCGACGAAGAGTTGCGCGGCACGTTCCTGACCTATGTCACCAAGCGCGTTGTCTTCGGCGGTTTGAATGTGCGCCCGAAGGATGAGGCCATGGCCGAAGCGGAGCAGGTCCTTGCCGACATCAAGGCAGGCAAGATCACCTTCGAAGCTGCGATGAACAAGTATTCGAAGGACCCCGCGCCTGCAAAGGACAAGCCGAAGAGCGATTCGCTGACCAACCTCACCAAGTCGATTCTCGATTACGACCCCACACTTTCTGAGATTCCCAAGCTGAAGCCCGGACAGACCACCGGTATCGTGATGACCTCGGCTGGCCCCGGCATCTATAAGCTGATCTCAGTCAAGTCCGATATTCCGGCGAACTTTGATGCGCAGAAAGAAGAGCTTCGCAAAACTGAAATTCGACAGCGAGCCGACCGTAAAGTTCGTGACGAGATCATCAAGATCCGCGATGACGGGCGTGTGAAGTGGGAGAGCAAGGGCGCTGAAGCCATGTTCCTTTGGAACCTCTCGGAAGTGGACAACAAGTACCAAACGGACAAGAAGAAGCGCAAAGAGCTTTTGGAGAAGGCGCTTGGACTCGTTCAGGAAGCGATGGGCGGCGATACCGGATCGGCCACCTGGGCAACCGTTGCTAACTATGCGGTACGAAAGAGCCTCCGACAGCTTTCCACACCGGAAGAGAACAAGGCTTCCGCAACTGATTTCCTGACCGCAAAGATTGCTCTCTGCGATATCGTCGATACAGTCGATATGAGGCTTGAGCTTGCGAAGGAGTTCCTTGCGCTCAAGGATAAGGGACAGGCTTCGGAGCAGCTGGCTAAAGCGGCGGAGATCAACAGCACCTTCGGCCCGGTCGGTCAAGGCTATATCAGCCGCATCCTGGGTGTAAAAGGCCAGCTCAAGTCGGCTGGAATGCTAACCCCCGAAGGCGAGAAGAAACTCGATGAAGAAGTAACTCGCTGGAAGACGGATGCCTCGCAAGATCTCGCCTACCAGACCGAGAGTCTGCTGGATTACACGACCGCGGAGATCACGCGCTACGAAGGCATGCAGAAGCAGGTCAAGCTTTATGAAACCAACAGCTGGATGATGCCGGACTCCAAAAAGCAGATCGAAGAGTCGTTTGCGAAGTGGAAGAAGGGAGCTTTTGAAGCGATCAAGGTTCAAGCAGAAAGCCTGACGGACTACACTGCAACGGGTCAGGCAGCCTGGAAAGAAGTCGGTGAACTGATCAAGAGCTTTGTTAAGCTGGGCGCACTCGATGCGACACAGTCTGCTGAGTTGCAGAAGCTCACCGACAAGTGGAAGCCCGGTGTCTATGAGGCGCTGAAGAAGGAAGCCCAGGACAACAAGGACTATACGAGCGCCGGACAGACGCTGTGGAGCGAAGCAAACGGACGCATTCAAGAGCTGGAGAAGCTAGGCGTACTGACCTCGACGCAGGCAGACGAGCTTCGAAAGATTCAGGAAGCTTGGAAGACGGCCAAGAAGGCCGCCGACGCCAAGGCTGCTTCGGAAGCGAACAAGCCGTCCACGCAAGGTACGACGGGCTCCAACCTGGTTCCGGGCACAGGCCCTTCAGGCGGTGGAACGACTGGCCTTTCTGGCTTGACGACAGGCACCACTGGCGGACAGTAAGATCATGGCCGGACAGGGCAAGCTGATTCTGATCGCAACGCCCATCGGCAATCTGGGGGACCTCAGCCCGCGTGCGGCTGAGGTCCTTCGTTCTGTTCAGGCTTGCCTTGTCGAGGACACTCGCGTGAGCGCCAAGCTGATTTCGCACCTGGGTTTGAAGATGCCGCTGAAGGTGCTGAACGAACACACCGCAGAAGGCAAAGTGCAGGCCTATGCAGATGAGCTTGAGAAAGGTGCCATCTGGGGCCTGATGACCGATGGAGGAACTCCGGGGATCAGCGATCCCGGGGCACATCTGGTTGATCTTTGTCACGATCAGGGCGTTGAGGTGGACTCCATTCCGGGGCCTTGCGCGGCAGTAGATGCGCTAGCGTTGAGCGGATTCTATGCACAGCGGTTCGCTTTCCTAGGGTTTATGCCCAGAAAGCCGGGTGCGATTCGTGAGGTTTTTGAGCCATTTTCAGACTCCCCAATGACTCTTGTCCTCTTTGAATCGCCCTATCGAGCCGAAAAACTATTACAGGCGGCGTTTGAGACGTTAGGGCCGAGGCGTTACGCGATCTGCAGAGAGCTGACCAAGCTGCACCAGCAGGTCTATCGGAACCGGCTTCCCGAATTGCCTGCCGAAGGCGAAGTGCCCGCTAAGGGCGAGTATACGATCGTTATTGAAGGAAAACGGCGTCATTAGGGATTATTTTCAATTCGGTGGTACACTAAGGAGGAACCTGCACGGAGTTGCGGGCGGTTTGCGCTATGAGAGCCAATAACATCAAGTCTGTCTTGATCGTGGCATGGATGCTGCTAGGCACAGCATTATGCTTGGCGCAAGCTGATTCCGGCACCTATCGACTTCAGCCGGAAGACGTCCTTCGCATTCAGGTTTACAACGAGGTTCAGATCAATGTCCTCGTCACCGTCGGTCGAGACGGAAACATCAGCGCCCCGTTCGTTGGGACTCTGCGTGCACAGGGCAAAACCACCGCCGAACTGGAAGAGGAACTGGTCAAGGAGTATCAGAAGAAGCTCCGCATTCGCGATCCCAAGGTTTCGGTCACCATCGAGAAGTTCCGAGAGCTGTTTGCCATTATCGGCGGCATGGTTCTCCGACCGGGCCGCGTCGCGATCCGACCCGGCGATACGATCGCAACGCTGATCAGCCAAGGCAACCCCGACTTGGATCGTGCCGATCTTCGACGGGCAACCTTGCGACGTTCAAACTCTGTCGAGCAGATTCCAGTCGATCTCTACTCTCTGCTGTACAAAGGCGACACCTCGCAGAACTATCCGCTGGAAGATGGCGACGAACTGATCATCCCCGAGAACCCGCGCAACCGAATTTACGTGCTAGGCACCGTTCAGGCTCCTGGCGCATTCCCGTACAAAGAGCCGATGCGTGTGATGGACGCTCTGGCGCTCGCCCGTGGCGAGATTCAGCGACAGTCGTTCCTCAGCCGTGTAAAGGTGCTCCGCGAACAGCCGGGCTTCCCGGGCCAGTATGTGGAGATTAAGGCTGACCTCGTTCGATTCCTGAACAACGCCGACTACGCGCAGAATGTGATCCTCCAGCCAGGAGATATCGTTTACATCCCGCGTACCAAGACGCCGAGCCTGGATGAGATCGCCTCTGCAGTCAACTCCGCATTCTTTATCGACCGACTGATCCGCGAAGGCATCTTCGGTCTCAAGATTCCGTTCATCGGTCGCTAAAGCGACTGGGTGAACACAGTCCATGAAGAGTCAAGGGCATCCATCCCGAGATGGATGCCCTTATGCTTTTGCTATTGGGTGATAAGCCGTCTGCGAATTCTCACTGCTGGCCCTTACTCTGCATCCTCGCGAGGGACATACTCAAACTTCTTGAACCACCATGCGCCTGTGGCAAGGCAGATCACGGTCAGTGTGAGCATCGTGATATAGCCAGTCGTTGGCAAGAGAAGGTTCGTAGAGAGCTCCCCGGAAAGGCCCGTCCCCAGTGTGTTCATCTGACCACCCTGAGAAGGATGTTCGGCGATGGCGTTCAGATAGCTGAAGATCGAGAGTCGATACATCGAGCCTGGCATGTTCGGAATGGCGGTTTCCCAGCCGAATGCGAACAGCAGACAAATCAGCATCGACCGGTTTAGCCAGAGGCTGATCAGCACGAACAAGGAGACATAGGCCGCCGCGCCGACGAAGAGCGCCTTTAGATCGCTGATGAGCAGGTCGTTCGAGAGGCCTTTTCCGCCCATGACCGAAAAGCTGACGACAACTGCCGCTACGGCTCCAACTAGGAACGTCACCGCAATTGCGGCGGCTGTGCGGGCTAAAAGGAGCTTGGCGCGCGGTATGGGCCGTGTAAGCAGATAGACGATGGTCTTCTGCTCCACCTCCTGGGCAACGACTACAGCGGCGAAGATCGCCGCCACAAGGGCTAACAGCCGGAATACGAGCCAGCCACTGAGCGTGCCATAGGACTCGCGCTCTTCTTCCTCACGCGTCTTGGGCTTCTCTTGGACGGGTGGGTTCTGCTGTCCAGTCTGAGGAGCGCCTGCTTCGGCATTAGTCTGGCTCTGGTTGCCAGGGGCACCGGTCTCACGCTGGACCCGGCTTTCAACCCTATTTTCGACCCGGTTCTGAGCGCGTTCGACGCGCCGCATCCCAGGAAACTCCCCGAAACGAATCATCGTGAACACCTTGCCGAACATGAAGAATGCCGCGATGACCAGGAGCCATACGACAAGACGCTTGGCGCGAAGGAGTTCGAAGAACGTGGACTTGAACAGAAAGAGTTCGATCATGCTTCCACCAGATAGCGGAACACCGCTTCGAGGTTGTTGTCAGGGCTGGAGAAGCCTTCAATGGGAAGTCCATGCTCCAAAGCCAGTGTGGGCAGATATTCGTAGAAGGCAGCGGGTTGCCGAGTCTGCAGCTCGATTGCGCGCCCGTTTGGCTCGAACCGGACGTTCACGACATAAGGCAGCTCGACCAGCTTTGCCGCAACCGCTCGAGGTTCTGAGGTCTCTACACGGATGCGTTGCGGGTACTTGTCGATCAGTTCGCGAATAACCCGTATGTCTCCCGAAGCCAAGAGTCTTCCTCGATGGAGCAGGAGAACGTTGCGGGTCATCTGCTCAACCTCAAAGAGAATGTGGCTGCTGACGACGATCGTCTTGCCTTCGTCGGCCAGCTCTCCAAGCAGGTCCATCAGCTGGCGTCGCCCCATTGGGTCAAGGCCGTTCAGCGGCTCGTCCAGCAGAATCACTTCAGGGTCGTGAAGCATAGCCTGGGCAAGCTTGATCCTCTGTCGCATGCCTTTGCTGTAGCCTGCAAGCTTACGGTGAGAAGCCTCAACCATGCCCACGCGCTCCAGCATCTCCTGTGTCCGCTTTTTGGCGCGAGCATCGTCAAAGCCAGCAAGCCGAGCAAGGAAGTAGACAAACTCCCGACCGCTCATATGCTCGTAGAAGTTGTCGATGTCCGGGCAGTAACCCAGATGCTTGAAAACTTCTGGGTTCGCATAAGGATTCATGCCGCTCACCAGCACGTGTCCGGTGGTGGTCTGAAGCTGACCCATGATCAGCCGCATCATCGTGGTCTTTCCCGCCCCATTCTGTCCAAGCAGAGCGGTGATTCCAGGCTGAATCTTGCAGGAAACATCGTTGATGCCGATCACCTGTCCGTACCATCGTGAGGCATTGGAGAATTCGATCATCCCACCACCTCCACGGCCCGGATTCTTGACCAGGCAACGCTCAGGAAGAGCGCGCTCAATCCGGCGACGATGAGCAGCATCAGCCAGAGATTGGGAGCAAAGACGCTCGGAATGGGGCTCCTCATCCCGAAGTATGGGGTGCCGTCTGTTCCCAGGATCGCTTTTCCGAGGCCGATATTGATTCCGTCAACCGATGCGTAGTAGAGATCCCCCACAATCCTCGGCCCTTGGGCAAGGGTTGTGGGATTGGCCACTGGCGCGCCGCGCCGTCCAACCTGTTGGAAGATGGACATTGCCCAGCTGAAAGCCATGATCTGCGTAAAGAAGTTGGTCAGGAAGTAGATGCCTGCCAGAGTTGCTCCGGCTAATCGCCCTTGCTTGAAGAGCGAACTCACGCCAACGATCAGGCTGGAATAGAATCCTGCCGAAAGCACGATATACACCGCCATCTTGACGGGAACCCAGATATCGCTGAGGAAACCGTAGTCGCGGTAGCTCATGACGCCGTATGCATAGAAGAATGCGCTTGGGATCGTCATGCACATCGCCAGGATCATGAAGATGCCAAACCATTTGCCCATCAGGTAGTCGCGCTTGTCGCAGGGCTTGCTTAGATAGACCAGCAGGGCGTTGGCGCGGTTGTCGTTGGCGATGGTGCCTGCCCCCGCGAGCATCCCGATCATTACAAACCACATCTGTCCGGTTGAAATGCCGTGTACGAACTGGTCTTTCCAAATGATCTGAGAAAGGAACTGCGTGAAGGGATCCGGCGCTCCTGCAGGGACGCTCTGAGATGAGGCGAACTGCTCGACGAAGAACAGAATCGTCATCAGGGCCAGATAGTAGCCGCCCGACATGACCAGCAGAAGCCACATGAGCTTTTTCCGCAAGGCCATCCAGAAGGTCATGCGTGCGATGACCCACCAGCGCATCGTGGGCGAATCAAGCGGACCATCGTAGTTTCGATACGAAAGGTCGGCTAAGGGGGAGTTTGCTATGATGGGTGTTTCGCTCATCCTGCCACCGCCTGTAGGAAGGCCTCTTCCAGACTTCTCTCGGCAACCTTGAAGCCTCGCACTTGCGCTCCCGACTGTCTCGCCGCCTCAAAAGCGAGCTTTGCCATGTCGGATGGAGTGCCCGGGGCCTTGATGCGGTACGTCTGGCTGTGCGTGCTGATCAGCTCTCCTCCGAGCATGATCAATGCATTCACAAACGCCCCGCTTTCCTCCCTCAATTCCACGTCTACGGGCTGTCCTTCGATTTTCTTCAGCTCTTCAATCGAGCCTTCCATCACAAGGTGGCCCTTCAATACGACGATCACGTGATCGCAAATCCGCTCGATGTCCGGCAGCAGATGGCTGGAGACGATGACGTTGATTCCCTTGCCATGGGTAATCGACCTGACCAAATCGAGCATGTCTTCGCGGCCTGCGGGGTCGAGGCCGTTTGTGGGCTCGTCCAAGAGAAGGAGCTTGGGTCCATGCACCAACGCTTGGGCAAGCTTGATTCGCTGCTTCATTCCCGTGGAGTAAGTTTCGACATTGCGGTAGCGGGCTTCGCCTAATCCGCAATACTCAAGAACTTCATGGGCTCTTCTTAAGGCCTGCTCTGAGGGCATTCCAGCAAGCTCCCCTGCATAAGCCACAAAGGAAACTGCGCTCATTCCGGGAATGTGACAGTCCTGCTCTGGCATCAGGCCAAGGGTCTGGCGGATACGCCTGCCGTCGGTGCGAATATCATTCCCCAGGACCGTTCCTGAGCCTGCAGCTGGCTCGACAAAGCCCAATATCGTTTTGAGCAGGGTGGTTTTTCCAGCGCCGTTTGGCCCCAGAAGCCCCACACAGCCTGGCGGAACATCGACGGTGAAGTCGCTTAAGGCCGTAAAGCGCCCGTAGCGAACCGTCAGGTTTCTAATTGAGGCAACGCTCACGAGTTCTACTTTACTACGACCTTTTTTTGATGTGGGCCTATGGACCAAATAACTCGGTCCTTGCGTGCCCAATGAAGGCCAATGGCCTCAAGGTAACCTAGGCCGTTATTCGGTCAGCAGGCCGAGATATAGGATTTATCCCAACTATGGAAACTACACTTGTGCTGATCAAGCCGGGCGGTGTTCAGCGAAATCTGATCGGAGAGATCACGCGACGCATTGAAGCCCGCAATCTTGAGGTCGTTGGTTTGAAGCTTGTGAACGCAGAGCGTTCTATCGTTGAGGAGCACTATGGTGAGCACCGAGAGCGACCGTTCTTCAAGGATGTTTGCGACTATCTGACCAGCGGTCCTGTCATTGTGATGGCCGTTCGCGGTGTGAACGCTGTGAAGGCGATTCGAACGATGATGGGCGCGACTAATCCGCTCGATGCTGCTCCGGGAACGATCCGAGGCGACTTCGCCCTCACCATCGACGATAACCTGACCCACTCCAGCAGCGATCCTGAAGCTGCCGGGCGCGAGCTTGCTCTGTGGTTTAAGGAAGGCCTCGCACGAGGCTGATTGAGCATCTCTAACGAAGAAGGGCCGGAAATCAGATTTCCGGCCCTTCTTGCTTGATAGCTTGCTTAAAGCTTGATATCGACGATACCGCTCACGCCGACTTCTTCGACGCCCTTGATGTTGCTCCAGTTTTTGCTTGCAACGGGAATGAGCGCCTTAAGCCGAACCTGATTGCCAAGGATCTTGGCTTCCGGCTGAGCCACAGCGACAACCGAGTCCACCTTGTCGGGCGGGCCCATGACCTGCGCTGCGCCGATGGCTTGATCTGTATTCAAACCGACGCTATAGATCGGGACAACCTTGGTCTTGACCTTGCTGTTGGTCTGTCGTCCCCAAAGCTTGTTGATGCCCTTGTCCATATCCTTGCCGAAGGCATTGACAGCAGCGATCACGCCACCAACCTTCAGAATTTTGTCGAGCTGCGAAAAGGCGACCGACGACATCAGTACTGATGCAACAACGACAAAACTCACTTTCCGATTCATCTTCATGATTAAATCTCCCAATTCTTCGACGGCTGCCGCCCACAGCGCGTTTCCCTGCACTGATACGAAAGCCCCGGCTTGAACTTAGCCAGGGCTTTCGGAGGTTGGTTCTTGAAGGAGATTCTCCTAGAACCGGATCGAGACCTGGGTGGTGAAGAAACCGCCCTTTGCTCGCGTATCGCTGCTGCCGCTGAACGGTCCGAAGCCCGTCACACCACGGCTGTTGTAGTCGCTCATTTCCCAGAGGAAGCTAAGCTTCGAATGGTTGCCCATGTCATGGTTGAGGCCAAGACGGAACCATCGCTCGGACGGCTTCTCGCTGAATGCGTCGAGATCCCACTCAACCCACTCGCCGCCAATCATCAGATTCCAGCTGGAATTGATCCTGTGCTTCAAGGAGGCCTTGAAGGTGGTCAGCTTGTCGTCGTTGGTAAGTCCGGGACCGTCTGCCAAGGTCACTTCGCGGCCGTTGTACCATCCGCCGTTGAACATCAGTGAAGTGTTCGAGTTCAGATCGTAGTTGAAGCCCGCGTAGAAGCCCTGGATGTCCGTCGGGTTCCACCAGATACCGATGCGGCCCCAGTCGCCAGGTGCGGCAAACTGCGGGTCGATGCTTCGGTAGCCAATGTTGATGCCCCAGCGGTCGCCCTTATAGTTCAGGCCAGCCCACCATGCCTTGTTATCTTCATCCAGCCGTGTGGAGTCGTTCTCCATCAGGTTGGATTGAGAGAACCCAGCATTGATCTTCGTTCGGCTATTCAGGTTCCAGTCGAAATCTGCGCCGAAGACCACAACGCGGTTGAACACATCGGAGCTGCCGATGATGTTCGTAGTGCTGTTGGAGTCGAAGATCAGGTAGTTCAGCTTCAGTCCGCCGCTATTGCCGAGAGGCAGATTCAGCGACATACCGAGGTGCTGGTCTACAAAGATATTGAAGCCGTTGCTTCCGTATCCTCGCGGTCGCGTGTCGCCAGCGCCCTGATAGGCATGGCCAGACTGTCCTGCAGCCATCGGATTCATATCGAATCCACCCGAGGTGAAGCGATCGCTCTGTCGTCCGCCGAAGACCGTCAGGTCAGCGCTGCCGAACTTGAAGTCGAAGACGCCACCGTCGAAGTACCAGTCGCCGTTGTCCCACACCTCGCTGTGGAAGTAAGGGGTGTTGTCCGGTCGCTTCATGAAGTAGCTGCCGGCCTGATGCCCGACGCGACCCAGCGTCGCGGCGAAGTGCTGGCCCCAAAGGCTGGTGTCGTACTTCACCCACAGGGTTTGGAACATCACATCGGTGTCGCCTTCGCCAAACGGCGAACCTGCAAACACACCCGACTGATCGCCAAAGGCAACGTTGCTGAAAACGTTGTTGCCGTGGAATCCGCCAGTAGAGGCTGTGATGAGTTCTGCCGGCGTGCCGAAAGTGTTGCCGATCACGAGGGTGCCGCCCCACTTGGGACCGGTCTCGTTGGTGCCTTCAATGTTCAGGCCAAGCTCGTGAAGCACGGTGAAGTCTCTTCCAACTCCTACCGGGTCACCAAACTTGAAGCCTGTCGGGCGTCCATCTCGGGTGATGCCGAAATGCTCGTCGTCTGAATAGCCGTTGCCCATCCACAGGTTCAGATCGCCGGAGACGGTGATCGGGAACT
>VFQR01000637.1_pt1 | contig 41758 bp, 39 predicted proteins | sample 3512321 | NCBI WGS metagenome assembly VFQR01 (sample SAMN10412374, study PRJNA504923) | tailings metagenome | isolation source: Relicate 3 Philex TSF1 revegetated site | place: Philippines: Tuba, Benguet | collected 2017-08-29 | reverse complement strand
AGCCAGGGGATCGGCGTCGTCATCATCACCCACATCATGCAGCAGGCCTTCCAGGTCGCCGACCGGATCGTGGTGATCCGCCAGGGCGTCGTGGCCGGCGATGTGGCGAGCAGGAATACCAGCCCCGATGCGGTGGTCAGAATGATCACCGGAGAGGCCATCGCCGGTGCCGGACCGGCAGGCTGACGGGGTTACCGAGAGGGTCCGGCCCAAAGGAGCGAACGATATGAAGCGAATACTTCTGTCCCTTTTCGCCGTCGTCGCAGCGGTCTTCACGCTGCAGGCGCCGGTCGCCGCCCAGGAGAGCAAGGGCACGGTCTACTATCTCGTCCCCACCCTGCTCGATGAATTCCAGACCGGCTCGGTGTCGGCGCTAGAGATGTTCCTCGAGCAGGTCGGCTACGACATGCAGACCCTGAACGCCGACAACAAGACCGACCTGCAGCAGAGCCAGATGAACGATGTCATCGCGCTCAGCCCCGCAGCGATCATCCTCGCTGCCGTCGATTTCAACGCGCTGGCCCCCTCGATCGAGTCGGCGATGGCCGCCGGGATCCCGGTCATCCAGTTCGACCGCCAGATCACCTCCACGCCCTCGTCCTTCACCTCGGTCGCGGGCACGGTCGAGATCGGCTACGTCGCCGCCGACGAGGTCCAGCGCCTCCTGACCGAAAAGAACGGCTCGGTTTCGGGCAAGATCCTCCAGGTCCTCGGCGACCCCGGCGACCCCTACACCCTCGACATCCAGAAGGGCTTCGAGGAAAAGATGGCCGCCTTCCCGGACGTCACCATCATCTCGCTGCCCGCCATGATGTGGGAAGCCAGCAATGCCGGCACCATCGTCGCCGACCAGCTGCTCGCCAACCCCGATATCGACCTGATCTTCAACCACGCCGCCCACCTGTCGGTGGCTGCCGTCGCCTCGCTCGAATCCGCGGGCAAGCAGCCGGGCGACATCCTGATGCTGTCCTCGAACGGCGCGCCGGTCGGCCTCGACCTGATCCGTCGCGGCTGGATGCAGGTCGAAGTCGAGCAGCCGCTCTACGCCCAGGCGGCGGCCGTCGCGATGTTCATGGACAAGATCGTTGCCAAGGAAGAGCTGGAGCCCGGCGAGTACGACGTGCTCGGCCTCACCGGCACGCTGACCATCGAGGAATGGGGCCCCAACATCCGCCTGCCGGGTGCCGCCATCACCATGGACAATGTCGACGACCCGGCCTTCTGGGGCAATCTGCAGCCCCCGACCGCCGCCGTCACCTCGGTGGAGTAAGCACCCACCGCCCTCTCCTTGATCCTCCCCGTCCCGACGCGGCAGGGGGACCACCCGAAGGATGGTGGAGGGGGCGCCCACAACCACCGGCCTCTCCTGATCCTCCCCCGTCCCAACGGGGGAGGGGAACCACCCGAAGGGTGGTGGAGGGGGCGGCCACAATCACCGGCCTCTCCTGATCCTCCCCCGTCCCGACGGGGGAGGGGAACCACCCGAAGGATGGTGGAGGGGGCGGCCACGACCACCGGCCTCTCCTTGATCCTCCCCCGTCCCGACGGGGGAGGGGGACCACCCGAAGGATGGTGGAGGGGGCGGCCAGAACCACCGGCCTCTCCTGATCCTCCCCCGTCCCAACGGGGGAGGGCGACCACCCGAAGGGTGGTGGAGGGGGCGCGCACTGCCCACCAGACCAAACTGTCTCCTGCAGCCTCGGCCAGCAGGCGACGCCCGACACGACGCTCACGGAGCCAAGATGAACCCAAGCACCCGCCGACTGCTCGAATTCGTGCTCGACAACCTCGTCTGGTTCATCCTGTTCGCGGTTCTCGCGATCTTTTCGGCCTTCGTGCCGAACTACTTCCAGATCGGCATCTTCGCCAACATCGTCGAGCAGTCGAGCGTGCTCGGGGTCATGGCCATCGGGCTGGCGCTCGTCATCATCGCCGGCCACATGGATCTGTCGGTCGAATCCGTCGCCGCGCTCAGCGCCATGGTCACCGGCATGCTGTTCGCCCGCGCCGGCATCGGCATGGGGATCGAGCTGGAGCCGGCCTGGCTCGCCGTGCCCGTCTCGCTCGGCATCGGGCTCGCCGTCGGCGGCCTCATCGGCGCGCTCAACGGCTTTCTCATCGTGCGCATGAAGATGAACGCCTTCATCGTCACTCTCGCCGCCTTCATCTGGGTGCGCGGCACGGTGGTGGCGCTCTCGGGCGGCCGCTCCGCGCAGGATCTCGCGCCCGCCATCCGCTATCTCGGCGTGCAGCGCCTGCTCGGCGTGCCGCTCACCGCCTGGATCGCCATCGCCTGCTTCGTCGTCTTCTCGCTGATCATGGCCAGGACGCGCTTCGGCCGGCATCTGAAGATCATCGGCGGCAATGAGCAGGCGGCGTTCCGCGCCGGCATCCGCGTCCACCACATCCTCATCGGCGCCTTCATCCTCGCCGGCGCCATCGCCGCGCTGGCCGGCTGGCTGCTGGCCATCCGCACCTCCGGCGCCACCGCCAATCTCGGCACCGGCATGCTGTTCAACGCCTTCGCGGCCGTCGTCATCGGCGGCGTCAGCCTCAAGGGCGGCGTCGGCGCCCTGCCCGGCGTCTATGCCGGCGTGCTGCTGCTCTCCTCCATCAACACGGCCATCAATCTCATGGGTCTGCCCGCGCATTTCACCCAGGTCATCCACGGCCTGCTCGTTCTCGCCGCCCTGCTGCTCGATACGCTGAAGGGCCGCATCCGGCAGAAACTCGCATGAGCGCGCCGGCAGCAGGACGTCTCGCCGGGCGCGTCGCCCTCGTCATCGGTGCCGCCCGCGGCATCGGGCGCGGCATTGCCGAGCGCTTCCGCGAGGAAGGGGCGCAACTGGTGCTCGCCGATGCCGAGGCCGCCTCCGGCGCCGCCACGGCCGCCGAACTCGGCGTGCCCTTCATCGCCACCGACATCTCCGACTACGCCGATGCCACCGCCGCGGTCGAGCTCGCGACCCGCACCCACGGCCGGCTCGATATCGTGGTCCAGAATGCCGGCATCTATCCCTGGCAGCTGATCGAGGACACGACGCCCGCCGACTGGGACCGGGTGATGGCGGTCAACCTCCGCGGCAGCTTCAACGCCGCCCGCGCCGCGCTCGACACCATGAAGGCGCAGCGCTACGGCCGGCTGCTCTTCACCTCCTCGATCACCGGCCCGCATGTCACCAGCCCCGGCCACGGGCACTACTCGGCCACCAAGGCCGGCATCAACGGCTTCATCCGCGCGGCGGCGCTCGAATTCTCCGGCTACGGCATCACCGTCAACGGCGTGGAGCCCGGCAACATCCTCACCGAAGCCATGCGCGAGCACCGCTCGCCCGCCTTCATCAAGTCGATGGAGGACGCCATCCCCCTCGGCCGCCTCGGCTCCCCGCGCGACGTCGCCAACGCCTTCCTCTTCCTCGCCTCCGAAGAAGCCAGCTACATCACCGGCACCACCATCGTCGTCGACGGCGGCCAGCTCCTCCCCGAAGGCAACGACTTCCGCCTCGCGCCGGAGTAGGAAGGGGATGCACGCTCGCGCCCGCCGCCAGCGTCTCAGATGACGTCCTGATACGGACGAAGCTCGGCAACGGTCTTCGGCAGACCCTGCAGCTCGAGCCGCCCGAGATAGTCACGCGCTGTCACGGCAGGATTCCGGAGGCGCTCTCGGCACCGTGCCACTGAGCCGAGCACTGCCGCAGCATCGAGCCCGAGCTGGTTGAAGATGAAGTCGTCGGGATGCAGGATTTCGATGTTGTATTTGGCGACGTAGCTGCTCGGAAAATCCTTGAGGTTTGCCGTGACCACGGCATCGCATCCGGCTTGGATGGCAGCAGCCAGCACATGTCGATCGTCCGGGTCGGGGAGGACCAGCCCGCCGATCAGGTCTTCATAGCCCTCCACCAGACAGTCTGGCACTGCGCTATTCATCAGATCGACGGTGCGAGAGAGCCTGTGGGCATTGAGATCGGCGCGGTGCACCAACAGGTTCCGCGTCCACTCCTCATGTATCCGGGCCGTCCATTTGGCGCGGAACAGTCCCGTTCCCGCAAGCTCGATCAGGAGGTCCCGCAAGGGTGCCGGATACAGCACGCAGGCGTCGTAGAGGACAGTGTAGCGCGACCGCCTAATAGCCCATACCCAGTTCTTGGGCCTCGTCTGCCAGCGCCTGCATCGTCTCGCGCCGCTTCGCCTCGAGACCGGCCCTGTAGGTCTGCAGATCAGTGAGCTTCACGCGTCGATGCGAACCGACCATGTGGTGCGCGATGTCGCCCTTGTCGAGCAGGCTGATCAGATAGGGGCGGGACACATTGAGAAAATCGGCGGCTTCCTGCGTCGTCAGTTCGGCGTGCACCGGCATCAGCGTCACGGCGTTGCCCTGCGCCATTTCCGTCAGCAGTCGGTAGAGCAGTTCGTTGGCCGCCCGCGGCAGCCGCAAAACCTCGCCCCCATCGACCTGTACGGAAAGTTCGGCGGTCTTGGCGCGCGAAATCACCCGGCTGGCCACCCCTGCAAGTTCGGCGTCTGCCGGCGTCGGCATGACGGATACGTCCACGCGCCGCATCATCTCAGGTCCTCCTGGTCTGGCCCAGTATGTAGGCACAACGGGCCTATTCGCAATATCCGAAATAAACGCAATATTCGAAAAGCTGCTGGACGTGGCTCAGCGGTCCGTAAGCAGCCCCCGCCCTACCCCAGCCGCTTCAGCAGGCTCGACGTGTCCCACCGTCCCCCGCCCATCTGCTGCACATCGGCATAGAACTGGTCCACCAGTGCCGTCAGCGGCAGGCGCGACCCATTGCGCCGCGCCTCTTCCAGCACGATGGCGAGGTCCTTGCGCATCCAGTCGACGGCGAAGCCATGCTCATAGTGGCCGGCATTCATGGTCTTGTGCCGGTTGTCCATCTGCCAGCTGCCGGCCGCGCCCTTCGAGATCACCGCGATCGTCGCCTCGATGTCGAGCCCGGCCCGCTGGCCGAAATGGATCGCCTCGGCCAGCCCCTGCACCACGCCGGCGATGCAGATCTGGTTCATCATCTTGGCGAGCTGGCCCGATCCGGCCGGCCCCAGCAGCCGTGCTGCGCGGGCAAAGCTCATGATCACCGGCTCGGCGCGCGCGAACACCTCGGCATCGCCGCCCACCATCACCGTCAGCTGCCCGTTCTCCGCCCCGGCCTGCCCGCCGGACACCGGCGCATCGAGGAAGCCGAAGCCGCGTTCCGCCGCCGCCGCCTCCAGTTCCCGCGCCACCTCCGCCGAGGCCGTGGTGTGGTCGATGAAGATCGTCCCCTGCCCCATCGCCTGAAACGCGCCCTCGGCGCCGGTCGTCACCGACCGCAGATCGTCGTCATTGCCGACGCAGGCGAACACCATGTCCTGCCCCACAGCGGCAGCCGCCGGGGTCGGCGCGCTCCGCCCGCCATGCGCGGCCACCCACGCCTCGGCCTTGGCCGCGGTCCGGTTGTAGACCGTGACCTCATGCCCCTTGGCCGCTAGATGCCGCGCCATCGGATAGCCCATCACCCCGAGCCCGATGAATGCTGCCTTGACCATTGTTCTCTCCCCAGCTGCGTCGCGCCGGACTATCGGCAAATCAGCCCCTTGCCGCAACCCGTCGCGGCAGCGCCTGCTACGCCACGTCCACCGGCGGCGGATAAAGGTGCACGCCGCCGCGCCAGTCGGTGATCGCGTGGCAGCCATCCGGCCCCTGCGTCACATTCCCCGCCGCGATCGGCGCCTTGCCGTGCCCGCCGGGGATATCCAGCACATAGGTCGGCTGGCAGAGGCCGGAGACGCGCCCGCGCAGTCCCGCGACCAGCGCCTGGCCCTCGGCGATCGACAGCCGGAACTGCGCTGTCCCCGGCGCGAGGTCCGGATGGTGCATGTAATAGGGCTTCACGCGCATTTCGACGAAGCCGCGCATCAGCGCCGCCAGCACGTCGGGATCGTCGTTCACCCCACGCAGCAGCACCGATTGGCTCAGCAGCACGATCCCCGCATCGGCGAGCCGCCCGATCGCCGCCTGCGCCGCCGGCGTGAACTCGCGCGGATGGTTGGCGTGGATGGCGACATAGCTCGCTTTGCCGCTCGCCTTGAGCGCGCCGATCAGCGCGTCGTCGATCCGCTCCGGCGCCACCACCGGCACCCTTGTATGGAAGCGCACCACCTTCACATGCTGGATGGCGGCCAGCCGCGCCGTGATCTCCCTCAGCCGCCGCGCCGACAGCACCAGCGGGTCGCCGCCGGTGAGGATCACCTCCCAGATCTCGGGGTGGTCGGTGATGTAGCCGATGGCCGCGTCCATCGCCTCGGGGCTCAGCGTGCCGAGCCCCTCCGGCCCCACCATTTCCCGCCGGAAGCAGAAGCGGCAATAGACCGGGCAGACATGCACCGCCTTCAGCAGCACCCGGTCGGGATAGCGATGCACGATGCCCTCGACCGGCGAATGCGTCAGGTCGCCGATCGGGTCCTCCCGCTCCTCGGGCCGCGTCTCGAGCTCCGCTGCGTCCGGCACGAACTGCAGCGCGATCGGATCGGTCGCGACCCCGCGCTCGATCAGCCCGGCGACCGCCGGCGTGATGGCGACCGCATAGCGTTGCGCCACCCGCTCTGCCTCTTCCCGCTGCGCCTCGGGCAGCAGTCCGGCCGCGACGAGTTCGCCCACGGTGCGGATCGTCCGATCCTGCTTCACGCCTCGCCTCCCACCACCGGCACCCACAGCACGTCCTCGATCCGCCGCGCATTGACCGCCAGCATCACCAGCCGGTCGAAACCGAGCGCCACCCCGCTGGTCTCCGGCATCAGCGGCAGCGCGGCCAGCAAATCCTCGTCGAGCGGATAGCTTTCGTTATAGAGCCGTTGCTTCTCGTTCATCTCGGCGGCAAATCTGCGGCGCTGTTCCTCTGCATCCGTGAGTTCGCCGAAGCCGTTCGCCAGTTCCACGCCGCACGCGTAGAGCTCGAAGCGCTCCGCAACACGCCGATCGTCGGCGGCACGCCGCGCCAGCGCCGCCTCCCCCGCCGGATAGCGATCCAGTACCGTGGGTACGCCAAGCCCCAGATTCGGCTCGACTTTTTCCACCAGCACCCGACTGAACAGATAGGACCAGGTATAGTCCGCCGGCACCGCCAGCCCCACCCGCGCCATGGCTGTCGCCAGCGCGTCGGCATCGGTTTCACCGCCCGCGTCCATGGTCGCGAGCAGATCGATTCCGGCATATGTTTCAAAGGCTTCGGCGACGCTCAGCCGCTCCGCTGCAGCCACCGGATCGCATACCCGCCCGCGAAACTGCAGCTGCTCCACCCCCGCCGCCTCGGCCGCGAGCCGCAGCATGGCGAGGCAGTCGGCAATTACCGCGTCATAGCCTTCTTCCGCCCGGTACCATTCGAGCATGGTAAACTCCGGATGGTGCAGTGCGCTGCGTTCACGATTGCGCCACACATGGCCGAAACTCGCGATCCGCCGCTCGCCCGCCGCGAGCAGCTTCTTCATCGAGAATTCCGGTGAGGTGTGCAGGTACAGCGTCTCGCCCACCCCGTCATTGCCGATCGCCGTGGTGGCGAAGGCATGCAGATGCGTCTCGTTGCCGGGACTGCGCTGCAGCCCCGGTGGATCGACGAAGAGAAAGTCGTTAACTGTCAGATAGTTACGGAACGCGCTTTCGATCCGCCCCCGCGCGAGCAGCATGGGGCGCCGGTCGGCATGGCGCGTGGGAGACCACCAGGGCGAGGGCTGCGTCGAAGCAGGAAGCACGGTCTGGCTCTCTCCATGGCCGGCCGGGGACTGGCGGTCTGGCGCAAATTAGGGTATCGGGCGCCCCACATAGACAACTCGGGGTCCCGGGCCCGGTCCTTGAGCCGCTCCTCTAGGACGGCGGGCCTGCCTGAACAAGGAAGAAATAATGGTCAAGGTCATCGCCTCCTCGCTGCGCAAGGGCAATGTGGTCGAGCACGAAGACGGCAAGCTCTACGTCATCCTCACCGCCGAAAACATCCACCCCGGCAAGGGCAACTCGGTGACGCAGGTCGACATGCGCCGCATCACAGACGGCGTGAAGGTGACCAATCGCTGGCGCACGGTCGAAATGGTCGAGAAGGCCGATGTCGACGAGCGCGGCTACCAGTTCCTCTACTCCGACGACGAGGGCTTCCACTTCATGGAGCCCACCAGCTACGAGCAGATCACCGTCAGCACCGACGTCGTAGGGGACCAGGCCGCCTATCTTACTGATGGGATGCAGGTTTTCCTCAAGGTCTTCAACGACGTCGCTCTCTCGATCGACCTGCCGCAGCGCGTCACGCTCGAGATCGTCGAGACCGAGCCGGTGGTGAAGGGGCAGACGGCCTCCTCCTCCTTCAAGCCCGCCATTCTCAACAACGGCGTCAAGACCATGGTCCCGCCCCATATCGGCGTCGGCACCCGTGTCGTCGTCATGACCGAAGACGGCAGCTACGTCGAACGCGCGAAGGACTGAGAACCGGCCGGCCCTTTGGGCCGGCGAAATCGCTCCAGTGGAGCGATTTGAGGGAATCAGGCCCGAAGAGCTACGCTCGAAGGGCATGCTCGATCCCTCATCAGCCCTCATCCTGAGCTTGTCGCAGGACGAGGGCGTGGCACGAGGGCGATGGACGTCAAGCGCCCCCCGCCCCACCCTCACCCCTCGATCAACGCCCGGATCGCGCGCATATCGGCGACGAACTGCGCGCGCTCCCGCGCCGCCTGCACCCTGTCCGGCAGCCGCAGCAGATAGGATGGGTGCACGGTCGCATAGACCTGCGTGCCATCCGCGAGCGGCGTGACCCGCCCCCGCACCGACCCCAGCGTATGCCCCGGCCCGAGCACGCCGGTCACCGCCGTCGCGCCCATCGCCACAATCAGCCGCGGCTTCACCAATGTCCGCTCGAGGTCGAGCCAGTAGCGGCAGGCGCTGATTTCGCCGGCATTGGGTTTCTGGTGCAGCCGTCGCTTGCCCCGCGGCACGAACTTGAAGTGCTTGACCGCATTGGTGACGTAGATCCGCTCCCGCGCGATCCCGGCCTCCTTGAGCGCTGCGTCGAACACCTGTCCCGCCGGCCCCACGAAGGGCTGACCGGCCAGATCCTCTTGGTCGCCGGGCTGCTCGCCCACGAACATCGCCTCGGCAGCCTCGGGTCCCGAACCGAACACCACCTGCGTCGCCATTTCGTGCAGCGGACAGCGGGTGCAGGCCGCAACGGCCGCACGCGCCGCGTCAAGCGAGTCGGCTTCCGTCCCCGTTGCTGGCTCCGCCTCCGCCTGCCTTGCCGATCGCCTGACATGCTTGGCCGAGGGCAAATTGGCCTGCCGTTCCAGCATTTCCGCCTCCATCGCCTGCGCATTGCGGATCAGCGGGGCAATGAGTTCGGCCTCGGGGAGGTTGCGCCAGTACTTCACCGGCATCTCGGACTTCATCATCTTCACCTTCAACCGCGCCGGGTTGAAGATCGCCGCGTAATAGGCGCGCCACGCATCCTCCATCGCATCCTCGGCCGGCACATCATCGCGACTGCCGCCGGGCCCGAATGACAGCGCGTCGCCGTCCCAGCGCACGCTGCGATAGGGCGTGACGATCCCCCACTGCATGCCGGCAAACCGCCGCGCGAAGAACGGCGCCACCCGCTCCACCACATAGTGTTCAGGCTCGAACCAAGCGAGAAACTGCTCTTCGCCGTTCTGAGCGGGCACGCTGCGAAACCGCACGAACGCCTTCATCTTGTGCGAGTCGCGCCGCACTGCTGAAACGCGCCGGTCGAGCCGCCCCACATCGGGGTCGGAGCGCACCTGCAGCAGATCACGGTCCCGCAGCAGCCGCCACAGCAGCCGGTACAGCAGCCCGAACCGTTCGGGATCGCTGTGGCAGATGCCGGCGGCGCCGAGTTCCAGAAAGCGCTCCGGTACCGTCCCCACCCGCCGCTCGGTCACCAGCGTCGGCGCGTCCTCGGACCCGAACAGATCCCCGGCCGCGCCCGGCTCGCGCCAGTTCACTGCCTCCGGCGGCACGCCCTCCAGCAGCAACGCCCGCGCCGCCGCCCGCCACTCCTCGAAATCGTTCAGCGCCGTCAACTGGATGGTCTTCATCCGCGCCCTGCCTCGCCTGCCCAGACGCCAACCCGCGCGGCGCTACGAAGCGATTGCGCGCCCATCAGAACAACTCCAGCTGCTTCGGCGCCGGCGTCAGCTTGCCCCTGAGCCCGGCATCGTCGGTCAGCCGCCCCGGCGTCCAGTCCGCCGCCTCGACGAAGGGCCGCACCTTGTCGATGCTGCCGGCCATGCGGGCCAGGTCGGCCAGCGTCAGCCGATGGTGCCGCCGCGTGGCTAGGATACGGTCCACCACCCGCACGCCCAGCCCCGGCACCCGCAGCAGCACCTCGCGCGGCGCCCGGTTCACATCCGCCGGAAAGCGCTCGCGATGCTGCAGCGCCCAGGCGAGCTTGGGATCGAGCGCCAGGTCGAGTTGCCCCTCCTGGCCGCCCGAGACGATCTCGTCGACGTCGAAGCCATAGAATCGCATCAGCCAATCGGCCTGGTACAGCCGGTGTTCGCGCAGCAGCGGCGGCGCCTGCGGCGGCAATCTCGAGCTGGCGTCGGGGATGGGGGAAAAGGCCGAGTAATATACCCGCTTCAGCCCGTAGCCGGAGTAGAGCGCCGCGCTGCGCGTCAGAATCACCGCATCGTTCGCCCCATCGGCGCCGACGATCATCTGCGTCGACTGTCCGGCCGGCGCCAGCCGCGTCGGCTTCTTCTTTCCGGCGACCTTGCCGTCGGGGCGGCTCGCTTCCCGCCGGTGCTGGATTTCGGCCATCGCCGTGCGGATCGCGCTCGGCCGCTTCTCGGGCGCCAGCGACACAAGGCCGGCATCGGTCGGCAGCTCGATATTGGTCGACAGCCGATCGGCGAACCGGGCCGCTGCCTCCAGCAGCAGCGGATCGGCGTTGGGGATCACCTTGAGATGGATGTAGCCGGCAAAGCCGTGCCCCTCGCGCAAGGTCCTCGCCACCCGCACCATCTCTTCCATGGTATGGTCGGGCGAACGGATGATGCCGGAGGAGAGGAACAGCCCCTCGATGTAGTTGCGCTTGTAGAAGTCGAGCGTCAGCCCCACCACCTCTTCCACGCTGAAGCGCGCGCGCTGCACGTTGGAAGACGAGCGGTTGATGCAATAGGCGCAGTCATAGACGCAGAAATTGGTCAGCAGCACCTTCAGCAGCGAAATGCAGCGCCCGTCGGGCGCGTAGGCATGGCAGATTCCGCTGCCTTCGGTGGAGCCGATGCCCTTGCTTTTTGCACTGTCGCGCTTTTCCGTGCCGCTCGATGCACAGGAGGCATCGTACTTTGCGGCGTCGGAGAGAATGGCGAGCTTGCGGGAAAGGGTCAGGGGGGCCATGCTGTCGTTCATGTTTTGTTCGAACCGAAAACTACGCCCGCCCGGTGTCTCAGGCCACACAAAAAGACATGATCGCCGCTTAACGCTTTGGGGGTTGACGGCTCCCAGCAACTGCACTGTCTTGCCCCGATGAAGATGCGTCCTCTCTTCCGCCCTACCGGCCTTTGGCTTGCCCTTTGTCTCGCCCTGTCGCTGGCGCCGGCCAACGCGCAAACCCCCGGTCCGCTGCTCGAATTGCAGGTGGCTGAGGCCCTTGCGGCCGGCGACACCAGCGCCGCCATCGCGCTCGTCACGGCGGCCCTTGCCACCGCCCCCGAACCGGCCATCGAGGAAGATCTGCTGTTCCGCCTCGCGGAACTGCACCTCGCAGTGGGAAACGCGGCAGAAGCCGGGGAGGCCCTCGCCCGTCTCGCGGGGGCGCTGGTCCTGCGGCTCGGCGACCGCGCCACCGAAGCCGCCAGCATCTGGCAGCAGAGCGCGGCCGCCTTCGTCGCCGCCGGCGATTCGGCGCGCGCCATGGACGCCTATGTGGCCGCGCTGCGGATCGATGCCCGCAACGGCGCTCCGCCAGAGTCCAACCCGATCTACCGGCTGACCGAAGAGTTGATTGCCGCCGAAGCCTCGCCGCGCCTAAAGGTGGACCTGCAATCCCGCCGCGACCGGCTCGCCCAGCTCGACGCCAGCGTCGCCCCGCGCAGCGCCGACAGCGCAGGTGAAGTCCGGCACTCGATCGTCCGCATCTTCTACGCCACCAACCGCGCCCGCACCGACTCCACGCGGCCGTCCGACATCTATCGCGCCGATCGCGGCGGACTCGATTACGGCACCGCCGAGGTCAGCATTCCGCACGACCACGTGCCGGGCGCGCTCGAGGCCCCCAGCATTCTCAGCTTCGACGTCGTCGAGGACCCCGACAAGCACATCGTGCTGCGCGCCATCACCCCTGCGGACAAGGCCGAAACCTTCGACGCCATGCGAGCCCGTCTCGCCGAGACCGGCAGCAACGAGGCGTTCGTCTTCATCCACGGCTTCAACACCAGCTTCCCCGATGCCGTGCGCCGCACCGCGCAGATCGCCTACGACATGGATTTCGATGGCCTGCCCATCCTTTATTCCTGGCCGTCACAGGGCTCGGTCATGGGCTATCTCGCCGATGGCGCCGTAGTGCAGCTCTCGGGGCGGCGCCTGCTGAGTTTCCTCGAGGACGTCGTCGCCGATAGCGGCGCCACCCGCATCCATCTCATCGCCCATTCGATGGGCAATCGCGCCCTGACCGAAGCGCTGGAGCTCTATGCGCTGAGGCACGAAGGCGCCCCGCCGGCCTTCGATCAGGTGCTGTTCACGGCCCCCGATCTCGATGCGGGTCTGTTTGCCGAAATGGTAGAGACCATCCGCCCCGCGGTGGGCCGGATGACGCTCTACACCTCCAAGAACGACTGGGCGCTGCGGGTCTCCAACCAGCTCAATGGCGGCGCGCCCCGGGCCGGAGAGGGCGTCGTCGGGGCGGCCATCCCGCCGCAGGTCGACAGCATCGACATGTCGGTGCTGGGGCGCGACATGCTGGCCCACTCCTACTTCGCCGACGACACCTCGGCATTGACCGATATCCTCTCGCTGTTCTGGCGCGACACGCCGCCCGAGCGGCGCTGCGGCATGACCGAGAGCCCCGATGGCGCGACCTCGGCGGCCTGGAGTCTCGAACCGAGCCTATGCGATGGCAATGCCATGCTGAGCGCTCTCCGCATCCTCCGCGGCGAGCGCATCGGCAATCTGTCGGACGCGATCGCCACCATCGAAGCCGCCCTTCCCGACGCCAGCCCCGAACAACGCCAAGCCGTCGAAGCCGCCCTCCGCCGCCTGTTCCAGGGTTGAGTTTCTGCTTGCGGCGCACGCGCCTTTGCTTGAAACGCAGGCGGCAAGAGATTTGGCCGCAGTGAACCCGAGTGAACGCCACCCGAACCCCTGAGCCCGAGCGACGGGTGACACTGCTGCTGCTTGTCGCAATTGTTGCGGTCGCAGCCCTGCTCCGGCTCCCTGAACTCGCCACCCAGAGTCTCTGGTACGACGAAGCAGCGACCTGGCATCAGGTGAACGGAAGCCTCCTCGATGTCTTCATCGAGACCGCAAACGACAACTACCCCCCGCTGTACAACGTCCTCGCTTGGGTAAGCCTGCAGTTGTTCGGAGACAGCGAGTGGGCTCTGCGCCTGCCCGCTGCCTTGCTGGGTGTTGCGGCGGTGCCGATGATCTACCTGTGCGGCGCGAGGATCGCCGACCGCCTCGTCGGGCTGTTCGCTGCGCTCTTGCTCGCGCTCTCGTCGTTTCACATCTGGTACTCAGGCGAGGCGCGCATGTACACGCTGCTGCTTTTCGCCGCCACGGCCCATGTCCACGCCATTGTCGGCTTGCTCAAGGGCGAGGGGCGTCGGGCGCGGCTATGGGTCGTCTGCTCTGGCCTGATGCTGCTGTTCTCGCATCCCTATGGCACTCTCGTCTGGCTAGCCATTGCGGGAGGCGCCGTCGTCGCGGCGCCGCGCCCGCTCTCCGGATACCCGGTCGACCGCTTCATCAGGTTGCAACTTATGACCCTGGCGCCGTTCATGCTCTGGGGACTGATGCTGCTATGGCGCGCCTATGTGGTGGCATCGGGCGGCTTCTGGATCCCGCCCATGTCACTCGAGTGGCTGATAATCGAATTGCAGAGCCTCACCAATGCGTTGGCGCTGCCTTTGGCCGCATTGGCCCTGTTCGGCATGGTCGCAACGCGCAGCAACCGCGCGATCGGCAGCTTCATGCCGCTGCTGCTGCTGTGGGCGCTGGGTCCGCTCATCGTGGCCATAGTTGCCTCGCTCACCATCAAGCCCGTGCTGCTCGCACGCTATCTCCTCGGGTGTCTGCCGGCATTGCTGCTGCTGGCCAGCATTGGCCTCGCCCGGCTTCCGACCCTGCGGTCAGTGCCAGTGTTCGGCACGGCGGCCACTATGGTGCTGGGCATCGGCCTGCTTCTGCTGGCGCCTCAGGCGACGCGACACGACTTCCGCGCGGCGACAGCCTACCTGCAGCCCCTCGCCACCGCGACCGACTGCGTCATTGCCGAGCCGAACTACAACACCGCAACCGTCCGCTACTACGGACGTGAGCTACCCTGCGTCAGGAACGCGAGTGCGCTCCCGAGGGAAATGTCGAATCGCCCGAGCGGTGACTTCTACGTCGTTCAGGGCAACAGCGAAGCCGGCGAGCCGCCACGCAGCATGCAGCCTCTGCTGGAGTCGGGCTGGATGCTTGCGGAGGTTCGCCACTTCCACCGTGTCGACGTGCTGCGCTTCACCCCGCAGGACTGAGCACCGTTCACCGGACATTGACAATGCGTCGACGCTACCCGTCTGTTTGGCGCGTCGCCACGGCACTATGTGTGGGCGACACGACATTCAGCGGAGGCCCACCATGGCACTGGAACTGACCGGCATTCACCACCTCACCGCCATCACGGCCGAGGCGCAGCGCAATCTGGCGTTCTACACCCAGGTGCTCGGCATGCGGCTGATCAAGAAGACCGTCAACCAGGACGACGTGAGCGCCTACCACCTGTTCTATGGCGACGGCATTGCCTCCCCCGGCGCCGACCTCACCTTCTTCGACTGGCCGACCGGCCCGGAGCGCCGCGGCACGCGGTCGATCTCGCGCACCGGCCTGCGTGTCCGCACGGCAGAAGACCTCGAATGGTGGAAAACCCACCTCGCCGAGAATGGCACCTCCTCGGGCAATATCCGCGAGCGCGCCGGGCATGTGTCGCTCGATTTCGAGGACTTCGAAGGCCAGCGCTTCCGCATGGTCGCCGATCCCGAGGCTGCCCCCGGCCACCCCTGGGAGCGTAGCCCCGTCCCCGCGGAACGCCAGATTCTCGGGCTTGGGCCGATCACGCTCTCGGTGCCGCGCCTCGAGCCGACGGCGGCCGTGTTGACGCAGGTGCTCAACATGCGCCCCGCCCGCCAATATGCCGCGCGGGAAAAGAGCGGCGACATCCAGGTCTTCGAAATGGGGCCCGGCGGCGCTGCCGCGGAACTGCATGTCGAGCTCAATCCCGACATGCCGCCGGCCCGGCAGGGTGCCGGCGCGGTGCACCACGTCGCCTTCCGCACCCCGGACAAGGACGAGTTCGACCAGTGGGTCCGCCGCACCACCGGCTTCGGCCTCAGGACCTCGGGCGAGGTCGAGCGCTACTATTTCACCTCGCTCTATTTCCGCGAGCCCAACGGCATCCTGTTCGAGCTGGCGACGGACGGGCCGGGCTTCACCGCCGACGAGCCACTGGAAACCCTCGGCGAGCGCCTCGCGCTGCCGCCCTTCCTCGAGCCGCGCCGCGCCGAGATCGAGGCCGGCCTGAAGCCGCTCTGAGCCCTCGCCTCGGCTTGCCACGACAGATCGAGCGCGGCTCCGACGGCGGTTGGAGCCGCGCTCTTTCAAGCGCCGTGGGGGGCAGGCGGCGCTATCTGGTGGTGCAGCGCGTGGCACCCGGCGGCGTCGCGCATTCCGTCCCGGGCTCGCCGGGCGTCACCTGGTAGCTACCCTGCGCCCTCAGTAGCCGGGCGACGTCCACCAGCCTCACGAACTCGGCCCGATGCCCGTGTTCGTCGGCACCCCGCGCGCCCTGCGCGAGCTGATGGATCGCCTCCCACTCCATCTCGACATAGCGCGAGCCCCTGAGCTTCTGCCCGAAGGCGGCGACCGCCGCGGCGAAGCGCGCATCGTCCGGTGCTTCGTCAAGGCTCATCGCCAGTGGCTGGCGCGGGATCGGCACTTCCATCAGCGTGCTGGTCGTCTCGCCGGGCAGCTTGTAGCGCAGCTTGACGAAGCCGAGTTCCAGCCCCCCGACCACGGTCGGCTCGGCCGCAGGCCCGCCATAGCGCAATGGCGCGTTCAGCTCGGCGCCGGAACCCACCGGCACGATCTCGTACAGCGCCGTCACCGTGGCGCCGGCGCCGATCTCGCCCGCATCCACGCGGTCATTGTTGAAGTCCTCGCGGGCCAGGGCCCGGGTCTCGTAGCCGATCAGCCGGTACTCGGCGATGGCAGCCGGGTTGAACTCCACCTGGATCTTCACGTCGCTGGCAATCGTCGTGAGCGTCCCGCCCGCATCCTCCACCAGCACCTTATAGGCTTCGCGGAAGCTGTCGATGTAGCTGGCATTGCCGTTCCCGTTCTGGGCCAGCGCCTGCATGGTGTCGTCACCGAGATTGCCGCTGCCGAACCCCAGCACGGAGAGGAACACGCCGCCATCCCGCTTGTCGCGGATAAAGGCCTTCAGCTCCTCTGGATTGTCGATCCCGACATTGAAGTCGCCATCTGTCGCAAGGATCACCCGGTTGACGCCGCCCTCGACGAGGTTCTGCTCGGCCAGTTGATAGGCGAGCGCGATCCCCTCCGACCCGGCGGTGCGCCCGCCTGCAGCGAGCCCGTCTAGCGCCGCGAGAATATCGCCCTTCTGCGTCCCCGGCGTCGGTGGCAGCACCACCCCGGCCGAACCGGCATAGGTGACGATCGACACCGTGTCGTTGTCGCCCAGCCGGTCGACCAGCAGCCCGAAGGCGCGCTTCAGCAGCGGCAGCTTGTCGGCATCGTTCATCGAACCGGAACTGTCGATCAGGAACACGAGGTTCGAGGCCGTGTCCGGCATCGCCGGCGGCTCGTAGCCCTTAATGCCGATCTGCACCAGTTGCTTCCGCTCGTCCCAGGGCGCCGGATAGACCATCACGGTCGGCGCGAAGGGCTGCCCTGCCGTCTCGGGCAAGGCATAGTCGTAGCCGAAATAGTTGATCATCTCCTCGACCCGCACCGCATCGGCCGGCGGCAGCCGCCCCTCATTGAGGGCCCGCCGCACATAGGCGTAGGACGCGGTGTCCACATCGATGGAGAAGGTCGAGACCGGCTCCTCGGCCACCACCTTCACCTGGGATTCGGTAAAGCTGGTGAAGGTGTCGCCGCCGCTTTCGTGCTGCACGAACTGCCGGCCGGTCGGCGCCGCCGCATTCAGCAGCGGCGCACGCGCCCCCGCAGTGGTCGTCGTCACCGACAACGGCATCCGGGGCGCCGGCATGGCGAGCATCTCGGCGACCTCGGCCTGCGCCTCGCGCGCCGCCATCGGGGCGGGCACCGCATCGGCCGGCGCTTCCATCAGCACGGCCCCCGACCCCGCCGCCTTCGCCGCCTCGTTGGCGACCGGCGCGGTCACGGCGTCCTGCTGGGCGACCACCATTTCCGGGGCCGGTGCCGGCGCCGGGCTCGACTCGCTGAGCGCCGGCCGTGCCGGCAGCGAGGGCGTCAGCGCGGTGCTCGTATAAAGCTGGTAGCCCAGTGGCAGCATCAGCAGCATCACGGCTGCGGTGCCGAAGCCGTAGGTCAGGCGCGTCTCCATGGTCCAGTTCCTTCTCGCATCTGCAAAGATGGAGCTGAGACGCGCCCATGTCCCGGTTCCTTTGGCCGGGGTCCTGGCCTTGCCATGCGTGTCGGCCGCAGCGGCGTCGAAGGCCAGCAACGCGGCATCGAGCGCACGCTGCCGGGCCGCATCGGTGGCGCTGGGCGGGTTGAGTCGTGAAAGCTGCTGCAGCTTGTCGTCTTGGTTGCTCATAGGAGCCCCCTCAGGGTCTTTTTGGCCTCGTGGACGTGCCACGAGACGGTGGCTTCCTTGCACCCCATGATCACGCCGGCCTCGGCGTGGCTCATCCCCTCCGCGTAAATCAGCAGCACTGCATCCCGTTGCTGGGGTGGCAGGCCGCGCACGGCCGCCCAGAGTTCCTTGGCCGCCGCCGAGTCTTCCTGGTCGGGTAGATATTCGTCGGGCGCCACCTCCGCATAGCGGTCGATGTGCCGCCCGCGCCGCGCCCGCGAGCGCTGCATGTCGCGCACCGCATTCAGCGTCACGCGATAGAGCCAGCTGGTGAACGCGCTCCGGCCGTCGAAGCTCTTCAGCACCGAGGCGAGCTTGATGCACACCTCCTGCGCCACGTCCTCGGCGTCCGACGCCTTGCCGCACCATTTCCAGGCGGTGCGGTAGATGAAGTCGTAGTGCCGCTCCACCAGTTGCGCGAAGGCGCGTCGATCGCCGCCCACCGCCCCTGCGATCAGCACGCTGTCGGCCGTCACATCCGCGGCGAGGCCGCCATCATCAAAGTCCATCAACGCTAGGGACCGTCGCACAGATTGGGTGTTCCCATGGCTACTCTAGCGATGAGACGCCGGGTGCGGTGCAGTCCTTTGCTCGGTGCCCGAATTTTTCCGCAGCCGCCGGTTCCGCGGCGCCTCTTCTGCGGCAAGAGCGGCAGTTGCGAGAGCGCTGCCGAAGGCGTATCGCTTGCCCCGATGACCGACACCCCGCCCCCGCCCGGACCTTTCCAGCTCACGCCCGCAAGGATCGTGCTGCTCATCCTCGGCGCCTTGCTGCTGCTCTACCTCGTCTCGGGCCTGCTGGGCGGCCTCGGCAATTATCAGGTCCTGCGCGAAGCCGCACAGGACGCTCGCGCCGCAGCGGCCACCCAGCCGGCGCAGCAGCCCTAGCGCGTTTCCCGTCGGGCTGCCGCACCGAGGCCTCAGTCGACACCCTCCCCCTTGTGGGGCGGGATCAAGGGTGGGGGTGCGGAGCCACCGCATCAGCCATTGATTCACCGGCTTCGAACAATGAGGGGAAAAGCCCTAGGCCACCAGCGCCCGCGGCACCGCCTCGGCGATGAAACCGCCGCCGAGCACTTCGCCAGTTTCGCTGTCGTCGGCATAGAACACGCAGGCCTGGCCGGGCGAAATGCCGTATTCGCCCGCGATCAGCGTCACATGCACCTCGCCGTGGATCACCTGCACCACGCCCGGCTGCGGCGGGCGCGTTGAGCGCACCTTCACCTCGAGCGGCAGGCCATTGCCCGCGGCCGCCGCGGCGAGCGCCGTCGCCCCCAGCCAGTTCACGTCGCGCAGCCGCACGCGCTGCGTCATCAGCGCCTCCCGCGGCCCCACGATCACCCGGCTGGTCCGGTGTTCGAGCTTGATCACATAGAGCGGTTCGCCGGCCGCGACGCCCAGCCCCTTGCGCTGCCCGATGGTGTAGTTGACGATCCCGTCATGCCGGCCGAGCACCCGGCCATCCAGATGCACGATCTCGCCGCCCTCCAGCGCCTCGGGATGCATCTTGCGGATCACATCGGCATATTTGCCCTGCGGCACGAAGCAGATGTCCTGGCTGTCGTGCTTTTCCGCGACCTCGAGGCCGAACTCCCGCGCCAGTTCCCGCACCGCCGGCTTCGACATGCCGCCGAGCGGAAACCTCAGGAAGTCCATCTGTTCCGGCGTCGTCGCAAACAGGAAATAGCTCTGGTCGCGCCCGGCATCCACCGGACGGAACATCCGCCGCCGCCCGTCCACCAGTCGGCTCTGGATGTAGTGACCTGTCGCCAGCACGTCCGCGCCGAGGTCGCGCGCCACTTCCATCAGGTCGACGAACTTCACGCTCTGGTTGCATGCAATGCACGGCACCGGCGTCTCGCCCTGCCGATAGGCATTGGCGAACGGCTCCATCACCGCATTGCGGAAGCGCTCCTCATAGTCGAGCACGTAGTGCGGAATGCCCAGCTTGTGCGCCACCCGGCGCGCGTCGTGGATATCCTGCCCCGCGCAGCAGGCGCCCTTCCGGTGCGTCGCCTCGCCATGGTCGTAGAGCTGCAGCGTCACGCCCACCACATCGTAGCCCTCTCGGGCGAGCAGGCCGGCGACGACCGAGGAATCGACGCCCCCCGACATCGCGACGACGACGCGCGTGTCCTCGGGGCGCTTGGGAAGATCAAGCGAGTTCAACATGTCCGATCCGGTGTGGGGTCAAGGGCCAACAGGATTGTGCCGATATAGTCCGGAAGCGCGCCCGCGGCAAGAATTGCCGCCCCGGCGGCAGAATCGCCCTGCCCGGCCATGCCACTGCGTTGCTCAACCCATTGGCGACCCAGAACTTTCCCAAACGGCACGGCCCTTGCATCGCTGTCTGCGGTGCATTGCCAGTCGAGGTTCGCGTGTCCGCTCCGGTCGCCGTCGGTTTTTCTCCTGCTCCCAGTCCCGTGCTGCCCACGGCGGTTTCGGCTGCCGCCTCGACGACGGCCGATGCCGCACCGGCAGCAGAAGGCGATCTCTTCGGCCAGTTGCTGGCGCTGCTCGTCCCCGCCCTGACCCCACAACGCGGCAACGACGCGCCTGCATTTGACAAGCTGCTGTCGCTCGCCACCGGCTCGGCCGACGCCGTCGAGACCGAGGCCGAGGACGCCGCAGCAGATCCCGTCGATCCCCTCGCTGCACTGCTCGATCAGCTGGTCGCCGCCCTCACCCCCGTCCGCGATGCCGCGGCCGCGGGTCAGCCGGCACCTCCCGCTGCCGCGGCCGGCCTTGCCGATGCGCTCGACGCGCTCTCGGCCCTGCTCTCCGCCAGCCCGGCTGCGAACGCCGCGCCGGCCACCCCGCCCCCCGAGGCCCTCGCCGATGCCGAGCTTTCGCCGGCCGGAACCACGCAGCAGGCCATCCCCGTCCCGCCCGTCCTGACGAAGCTCGCCGATCAGCTCGGGCGCATCGCCGGCGAATTGCGCGAGGCGGCCCCGGCCATTGCCGAGCAGCTCACCGCCATCGCGGATCGCCTCAAGCTGGGCGACGTCCCGCCAGCGCTGCGCGAACGCCTCCTCGCCAGTGCCGATGCGGAAGGGCGCAATCTCGCGGATCTGCTGCTCGCGCGCCTCGCCGGCCTGCCTGGTCACCGCCCGGAGCAGCAGGCACAGCAGCAGCCCCTCGCCCCGCCGGTCCTGACGGCGCCGGCCCTGACGGGTGAGTCCACGGAGCAGGACGCGGCTCCCTTGGCGCCGGCGGCCACCCGCACGTCGTCGCCGGCAGCGCCCGCAACCGCCGCCCGTGCCCCGGAGCCGGTCGCAGACCCGCGCCCGCAAACGGCGCCCATCGACGAGGCGGCCGCCAAAGCCGAGCCCGGCACCACCGCCGCGCCCGTCACCAGCGGCACCGCCGCGCCGCCCAGCGGCATCAAGCTCGCCAGCGCCGCCTACCAGGCCCAGGTTCCGCAGTTGAACCTGCCGGCCATGGCCGTCGAGATCGTCCGGCAGTTCGATGCCGGCAACACCCGCTTCCAGATCCGCCTCGACCCGCCGGAGCTCGGCCGGATCGACGTGAGACTCGACGTCGACCGCCACGGCACCGTCAACGCCCGCATGATCGTCGAGCGCCCCGAAACGCTCGATCTCATGCAGCGCGATCAGCGCGCATTGCAGCAGGCGCTGCAGCAGGCCGGGCTCGACCAGCAGCGCGCCAATCTCGAATTCTCACTGCGCCAGAACCCGTTCGGGGCGGGCCAGCAGGGTAGCGGCGGCGAGCGCGACCCCGTCTTCACCGCGCCAGGCGACGAGCTCGCGGCCGATGCGAAGGCCGGCGTGCCCGCGGTCACCCTCTATCGCGCCACCGCGACTGCCGGTGGCCTCAATCTCGTGGTGTAGGAGCGTATCATGGCAATCGGCAGCGTCGGCACCTCGACCAGCAGCAGCGGCATCAGCGGCACCCGCGCCGCCATCGCGCAGAATTTCGACACCTTCCTGCAGCTGCTGACCACCCAGCTCAGAAACCAGAACCCGCTCGATCCGCTGGACACCAACGCCTTCACCCAGCAGCTCGTGCAGTTCTCCGGCGTCGAGCAGCAACTGCGCACCAATGACTATCTTGCCGCCATGATGCTCTCGACCCAGACCGCCAACAGCTCGCAGGCGGTCGGCTATATCGGCAAGGTCGTGACCGCCTCGGGCACCAAGTCAGAGCTCGCGAATGGCGGCGCCACCTGGCACTTCGCCGTGGAGCAGAACGCCAGCATCATCGCCACGGTGCGCGACGCCAGCGGCAACACGGTCTTCACCAAGCAGGGCAACGTCAACAAGGGCGAAAGCGTCTTCAATTGGGACGGCATCGGCAATGACGGGCGCACGCGGCCGGACGGCTCCTACTACGTCACCATCGAAGCGCGCGACGCCAACGGCAAGCTCCTGAGCGTCGCAACCGAGATGACGGGGGAAGTGACCGGCGTCGATTTCTCCGGTTCCGAGCCCGTGCTGATCGTCGGCGGCGCCCGCGTCAACCTGTCCGACGTCATGTCCGTCCGACAGAAGACCGCAGCCGAGGCGAGTTGATCCCGCCGCGGCGGCGCCGCTCTCACCACTCGCCGAACCCGGTGGGCAGCCCGTCCATGCTGGTCAGGTTCTTGTCCTGCCAGTAGGCGGCGATCCCGTCCTCGCCCTTGGCATTCGCCCATTTGTCCATGGTGTCGCGCTCGCCGCGATAGTCCATCAGCGGCACGCCATAGCCGCATGAGGTCTTCACCAGGTCGAAATCGAGCCTGACGATCTGCCGCGCCCCCAGCGGCTCGGCATCGTCGAACTGCTCGGCGAGCAGCGCCGCATAGGCCTCGGTGCCGCGCGAGAGCACCCGGCCGCGCCCGTAGAGCCTGAGGATCAGCGGCGGTCCGTCGACGGCGCAGAACATGATCGTCAGCCGCCCGTCCGCCTTCAGATGGGCAGATGTCTCGTTCCCGCTCCCCGTGCGGTCGAGATAGCAGGCCACATTGTCCCCGAGCACGCGAAAGTAATCCGTCGAGCGCGGCGAGATGTTGATGCGCGTTCCCTCCGCCGCCGAGGCGGTGAAGAAGATGTGCTGCCGTGCAATGAATTCGCGATGGTGCGCATTCAGCGCCCCGAAGTCCTTGGCCATATCGACCAGCTCCTTGTCTTGCGGCCGCAGCCGCCTTTCTTGGCATTCGATTCGAATTGGAACGGTTCGTTGTTGCCCGAAGCTCCCGTCCCTACATGCTTGGTCCCGATAATGAAAACCACGCCGATCCGCGGCTTTTAACGCATTCTAAGCAATGTCTTAGCCGAATTTTAAGCGCGGCGTCCTAGGGTTGGTACGTGGTCAGGTTGAGTAAGTGAGTACAATGACCGTCCAGATGCGTCCCCGCGTGAAGTATGTCATTGGCCCCGACGGGTCTCCTTTGACGATCGCGGATCTGCCTCCCAAGGATACACGGCGCTGGGTTATCCGGCGCAAGGCGGAAGTTGTCGCCGCGGTACGCGGTGGCCTGTTGAGCCTCGAAGAAGCCTGCCAGCGCTACACGCTGTCGGTGGACGAGTTCCTCAACTGGCAGGCCGCCATCGACAAGCACGGGCTCGCGGGCCTGCGCACGACGTGGATCCAGCACTACCGCGAAGGCTGATCTCCAGCCGCCGCCGCTCATCAAAGGCCCGCCCGGCTCTCCGGGCGGGCCTTTTCGTTTGGCTGGGCCACCGCGCCCGGCCGCGCTGAGAGCGCCCCGCCCCGACTACTCCCAGGCACGCATCTTCACTGCTCCTTAACGCTTCGCGGCACTTCCTGCCGTGTTGGGCCGGCTTTTTCGCAATTCGGCACAACCGGTTAACATCTTGTTTACCATCGCCTGGGTAATTTTTGCCTATCGGTTCGGGGAGCGTGTCGCGTCTCCTTTTGGGCTCGGGGTCGGGGTCGGCGTGAACGCTCTGCTGCAATTATTCAATCGCCTGGGGATGGCGCGTGTCGCCGCCATGGCCGTGATTGCCGTGCTGATGCTGGGCTTTTTCGGCTTCCTCATCATGCGTGCCTCCGCCCCGACCATGGCGCCGCTCTATACCGGCCTCTCCTTCGAGGACTCGGGCGCAATCATCAGGGAACTGCAGTCCCAGAACGTGCCCTACGAGCTGCGCGGCGAGGGCGAGTCGATCCTCGTCCCCCGTGACCAGATCACCACCATCCGCATGTCGCTGGCCCAGGACGGTCTGCCGACCCGCGGCCAGGTCGGCTACGAAATCTTCGACCAGCAGTCGACGCTGGGCGCCACCAGCTTCGTACAGAACATCAACAATGTCCGCGCCCTCGAAGGCGAACTCAGCCGGACCATTTCCTCGCTTGCCCGCATCCGCAGCGCCCGCGTCCACCTGGTGCTGCCGGAGCGTGCCTTGTTCAGCCGCGAACAGAAGAACCCGACCGCCTCCATCGTGCTTGCGGTCCGCGGCGAACTCTCCGGCGGCGAAATCCGGGCCATCCAGCATCTCGCCGCTGCCGCCGTCGAGGGCCTCCTGCCCTCCCGCGTCTCCGTCGTCGACGATACCGGTCGCCTCTTGGCCTCCGGCGCCGGCGACACGGCCGCCACCGCCATCGCCGGTGAAGCCGACGAACGCAAGGTCGGTCTCGAGGAACGCCTGCGCAATCGGCTCGAGGACCTCCTCGCCAATGTCGTGGGCTCCGGTAGGGCGCGGGTACAGGTCAATGTCGATCTCGACCTGAACCGCATCTCGCGCACCTCGGAAGTGTTCGACCCCGAAGGCCAGGTCGTTCGGTCCACCCAGACCCGCGATCTCGCCAACCGCTCTCAGGGGCCGGGCAACAATGGCGAAGTGACGGTTGCGAACGAACTGCCCGGCGCGACCGCCGACGCGGCCGGCGGCGGTGCCTCCGAGCAGGCGAGCACCACCGAAGAAACCACCAATTTCGAGATCTCGCGCACCACCTCGACCGAGCTGACCGAGGCCGGCGGCATCCGTCGCCTTTCGATCGCGGTCGTCGTCGACGGCACCTATACCACCGCAGCCGACGGCACCGCCGCCTACACCCCGCGGGACCAGGCGGAACTCGACCAGTTGACGGCCCTCGTGCGGTCGGCAGTGGGCTATGACGAGACCCGCGGCGACGTGGTGCAGATCACCAATCTGCAGTTCGCCTCCCGGCCCGAGCTCGCTGCCGGCGGCACCAGCGAGGCCGGCCTCTTCGACTTCACCCGCGACGATTTGATCGGCGCCGCCGAAATGGCGGTCACCCTCCTCATCGCGCTCGCCCTGATCCTGTTCGTCATGCGCCCGCTGCTCAAGCGCGTGCTCACGCCGGAGGCCGCCCCGCTGGCCCTGCCGCACAGCGCCGAACTGGCGCCAGGAGCCGTCCCCGCAGGCGCTATGGTCGCCGGCGACATCAGCCTGCCCAATCTCAGTGGCAGCGGCGACTTCAACGACGGCTCCCGCAGCGGCTCGCCCGCCAATGACTGGATGAGCGACGCCCGCTCGCTCGGCGAGGCCCAGGTCAAGACCATCCGCACCGTCGGCACGCTGGTCGAGGAGAACCCCAAGCAGGCCGCCCTGATCGTGCGCGACTGGCTGTCCAATGCGAGCTGAGGCTGAACGCTGATGGCCACTCCCGACGCCGCACCACCCGCCATCGCCGGACAGCGCCTCGTCGTTGGCGCCGACGCCACCCAGCGCATCCTCACCGGCGACGAAAAGGCCGCCGTGCTGCTGCTCGCGCTGGGACCCGATTTCGGTCGGCCGATCCTCCAGGAACTCGACGAAATGGAGATCCGTCAGCTCTCCCGCGCCATGGTGCGGCTGGGCCCGATCACCCAGGACATGCTCGACAGCCTGTTGATCGAGTTCGTCACCACCATCTCGTCCAACGGCACCATCTCGGGCAATGCCGAGACCACCGAGCGCCTCTTGTCCTCCTTCCTGCCCCCCGAGCGGGTGGATGCCATCATGGAGGAGATTCGCGGGCCGGCCGGGCGCAACATGTGGGAAAAGCTGAGCAATGTGCAGGAGGACGTGCTCGCCAACTATCTGAAGAACGAGTACCCGCAGACCATCGCCGTGGTGCTCTCCAAGATCGCGACCGACCATGCCTCCCGCGTCCTCGCCGCCCTGCCCGAGGAACTGGCGATGGAAGTCGTCCACCGCATGCTCACCCTCGAGCCGGTGCAGAAGGAAATCCTCGAAAAGATCGAGGTGACGCTGCGCACCGAGTTCATGTCGACGCTCTCCACCACCAAGCGCCGCGACAGTCACGAGCAGATGGCGGAGATTTTCAACGCCTTCGATCGCCAGACCGAGGCGCGCTTCATCACCACCCTCGAGGAGCGCGACCGCGAGGCGGCCGAGCGCATCAAGTCGCTGATGTTCACCTTCGAGGACCTGGCCCGGCTCGAACCCGGCGCCATCCAGTCGCTGGTCCAGAAGCTCGACAAGAAGGAGCTGGCGCTGGCGCTCAAGGGCGCGAGCGACACCATCAAGGAGGTGTTCTTCGCCAACATGTCGGCCCGCGCCGGCAAGATGCTGAAGGACGATATGGAAGCCATGGGCCCTGTGCGGCTCAAGGATGTCGACGAGGCGCAGAGCCGCATGGTCGCGACCGCCAAGGACATGGCCGCGCGCGGCGAGATCGTCATCGCCAAGGGCCGCACCGACGAGGAGATGATCGGATGAGCGGCACGGCACCGGCCCGCTTCACCTTCGATCTCGACCTCGCCCGGCGCGGGTCGTCGGGCACGCTCGTCAACGAGTCCGATGTCGCCGCACGGGTCGCCGCCGCACGCTGGGAGGGCGAGCAGCAGGGTCTTGCCGCCGGCGAGCAGAGCGCGGCGGCCAGGGCAGCCCGCCAGCTCGCGGCGGCGGCCGAGCAACTGGCCGATCGCGCCGCCGCCATGCTGGGCGAGATCGACGCCGTGCGCGGCCAGACCATCGCCGAGGCCACCGCCCTCGCCCTCGCCGTCGCCCGCAAGCTCGTCGCCCGCCTCATGGCCGAGCAGCCCGCCGCCGAGATCGAGCAGCTCGTCGGCGAGTGCCTCTCTTCGCTCGACGGCGTGCCGCATCTCGTCATCCGCTGCGCCCCGGACCTCGCCGACGCGGTGCGCGACCTCGCGACGCGCCGGCTCGCCAATTCCGGCTTCACCGGCCGGCTGGTCGTCCTCGGCGACCCCGACATCGCGCTCGGGGACGCCCGCATCGAATGGGCCGATGGCGGCGTCGTCCGCGACATCGCCCGCCTCTCCGGCGAGATCGACGCCCGCATCAACGACTACTTCGCGGCCCGCGGCATCGCGCCGCCTGCCCAGGAGAACCTGCCATGAGCACCGGCGAAACCGGCACCGGCGTCAGCTTCGAGGAAATGGCGGCCGCCGCCGAGGGCTATATCCCGCCCGGCGAGCGCACGGCCGCCGATCTTGAGGCGGTGTTCGACGTTCCCGTCCGTATCTCCGTCGTCCTCGGCCGCGCCCGCGTCCCGGTGTCGAGCCTCCTCCGCATGGACGTCGGCACCGTCGTCGAACTCGACCGCCAGGTTGGCGAGGCGGTGGAGATCTACGTCAACGACCGGCTCGTCGCCCGCGGCGAGATCGTCCTCGTCGAGAACCGCCTCGGCGTCACCATGACCGAAATCATCAAGGCGGCTTAGGAGAAAACTATGCGGCTCCTCATCGTCGGCCCGCTCGAAGGCCAGCTCACCGAAGCCACCCGTCTCGCCATGCAGGGCGGCGCCAAGGTCGCCCATGCGCCCTCCATCGATATCGCCCTCGCCGCGCTCCGGGCCGGCCGCGGTGCCGATCTGCTGCTCGTCGACGTGATGATGGACATTGCCGGCCTCATCGCCGCCCTCGATGCCGAGCGTATCGTCGTCCCGCTGGTCGCCTGCGGCACCGAAAGCAATGCCGCCGCCGCCGTGAGCGCCATCCGCGCCGGCGCGCGCGAATATATCCCCCTGCCGCCGGACGCCGAGCTGATCGCCGCCGTCATCGCCGCGGTTGCCCGCGACAGCAGCGAGTTCCTCTATCGCGACCCCGCCATGGCCCGCGTGGTGAAGCTCGCCGAGCAGGTCGCCCCCTCCGACGCCTCAGTGCTGATCACCGGCGAGAGCGGCACCGGCAAGGAGGTGATGGCGAAGTACCTGCATGCGCGCTCCCGCCGCGCCTCGGGCCCCTTCATCTCCATCAACTGTGCCGCCATTCCCGACAACCTCCTCGAATCCGAGCTGTTCGGGCACGAAAAAGGCGCCTTCACCGGCGCCGTCGGCCGCCGCATCGGCAAGTTCGAGGAAGCCTCGGGCGGCACGCTCCTCCTCGACGAAATCTCGGAAATGGAAGTCCGGCTTCAGGCCAAGCTGCTCCGCGCCCTGCAGGAACGGCTGATCGACCGCGTCGGCGGCACCCGTCCGGTTCCGGTGGATATCCGCGTCATCGCCACCTCGAACCGCAATCTCGCCGAAGCCGTCCGCGCCGGCAGCTTCCGTGAGGACCTGCTGTTCCGCCTCAACGTCGTCAACCTCAAGCTGCCGCCGCTGCGCGAACGCCCGGCCGATATCGCAACGCTCGCCGAGCATTTCGTGGACAAATACGCCAAGGCCAACGGCCTCGGCCGCCGTGTCCTGTCGGCAGAGGCGCTGGACGCCCTCCTCAGGGCGCCCTGGCAGGGCAATGTGCGCGAACTGGAGAACACGCTCCACCGCGCCGTCCTTCTCGCCGACGGCGAAACCATCGGCCCTGACGCCATCGCCATGCCCGACGGCACCGGCCTCACCGAGATCGTCGCCACCGCCTCGCTCGCCTCACAGGTGGCCCGCACCGCCGAGGCCGTCACCGCCAGCATGGTCGGCCGCACCGTCGCCGACGTCGAGCGCGACCTCATCCTCGACACGCTCGATCACGTCCTCGGCAACCGCACCCACGCCGCGAACATTCTCGGTATCTCGATCCGCACCCTGCGCAACAAGCTCAACCAGTACGCCGACGAGGGCATCCGCGTCCCCGGTCCCGGCGAACAGCGCCACACGGCTGCCTGATGCTTGACCGCGCGCGCCCCCACCTCGCCACCACCGCCGTCCCGCACCTCCCTCCTTGTGGGGGAGGTCGGGAGAGGGGTCGCCCCAAGCTCCGGCCGCTCGGTCCCGCCCACCCTCTGACCACCGGCACCCCGCATGGCTGACCTCTCTTTGCCCACCGGCGGCTCGGGGATGAAGCCCCCGCCCTTCTCGATGAAGGCGTTCGGCAAGTCGCTCGTTTCGACCGATATCGGCCTCGCGCTCGGCATCATGGCGATCATCGTCGTCTTGATCGTGCCGCTGCCGCCGCTGCTGCTCGACGTGCTGCTCGCGATCTCGATCGTCTTCTCCGTCCTGATCCTCATGACGGCGCTGTTCATCCACACCCCGCTCGAATTCTCGAGCTTCCCGACCGTGTTGCTGATCGCCGCCATGATGCGCCTCGCGCTCAACCTTGCGACGACGCGTCTGATCCTCGCCGAGGGGCACAACGGCACCGATGCCGCCGGCCATGTGATCGAGGCCTTCGGCCAGTTCGTCATGCGCGGCAATTTCGTCATCGGCGTCGTGGTCTTCGCCATCCTGATCATCGTCAATTTCATCGTGATCACCAAGGGCTCGGGCCGCATCGCCGAAGTTGCCGCCCGCTTCAACCTCGACGCCATGCCCGGCAAGCAGATGGCCATCGACGCCGATCTCTCGGCAGGACTCATCGACGAGGCCACTGCCCGCAAGCGCCGCGAGACGCTCGAGGCCGAGAGCGCCTTCTTCGGCAACATGGACGGCGCCTCCAAATTCGTCCGCGGCGACGCCATTGCGGGCCTGCTCATCACCTTCATCAACATCATCGCCGGCATGATCATCGGCATGATGCAGCAGGGGCTGAGCTTCGCCGAGGCCGGCAACAACTACACCCTCCTCACCGTCGGCGATGGCCTCGTCAGCCAGATTCCCTCGCTGATCGTCTCCACCGCCGCGGGCCTCCTCGTCTCGAAGGCCGGCGTCACCGGCTCGGCCGACAAGGCGCTGGTCAGCCAGTTCACCGGCTATCCGCGCGCGCTCGGCATGTCCGCCGCCGTCATCGGCGCCCTCGCGCTGCTGCCCGGCATGCCCATCGTGCCGTTCCTGGCCCTCGCGCTCGGCGTCGGCTGGCTCGCCTGGAAGGCGACCGGCAAGCGCGACCTCGCCCTGGCACAGGCCGCCGAGCAGGCCGCACTCGAAGAGGCGAGCCTCCCTGGCGCCGGAGGCATGGAAGAAGCCCCGATCACCGACAGCCTCAAGATCGACGATCTGAAGCTCGAACTCGGCTACGGCCTGCTCAGCCTCGTCAAGGAGGACGATACCGGTACCGACCGGCTCACCGAGCAGATCAAGGCCCTCCGCCGCCAGCTCGCCACCGATCTCGGCTTCATCATGCCGCCGGTGCGCATCCTCGACAACATGCAGCTCGAGCCCAACGACTACCGCATCCGCATCAAGGAGGTCGAAGCCGGCCAGGGCCAGATCTGGGCCAATGGCTTCATGGTCATGGACCCCATGGGCAACGAGATCGACCTGCCCGGCATCCGCACCACCGAGCCCACCTTCGGGCTGCCCTGCACCTGGATCGAGCCCGCCTTCCGGGATGAGGCGGAACTGCGCGGCTACTCGATCATCGATCCCTCGACCGTCATCTCCACCCACCTGACGGAAGTGCTGAAGTCGAACGTCGCGGACCTGTTGAGCTATGCCAACGTCCAGTCGCTGCTCACGGGCCTCCCGAAGGAGCAGCAGAAGCTGGTCGAGGACATCGTGCCGGCCCAGATTTCGGTCTCCGGCATCCAGCGTGTCCTGCAGGCCCTGCTCGCCGAGCGCGTCTCCATCCGCGACCTGCCGACCATCCTCGAAGGCATCGCCGAGATCGCCGGCCCCGGCCGCAGCGCGCAGCAGATCGCCGAGCATGTGCGCTCCCGTCTCGCCCGGCAGCTCTGCGCCGCCAATCTGGGGCCGGACGGCAATTTGCCGCTCGTCACCCTCTCCCCGCAGTGGGAGCGCGACTTCGCCGAGGCCATGATCGGCGAGGGCACCGAGCGTCACCTCGCCATGGCGCCCTCCCGGCTGCAGCAGTTCATCGTCGCCATCCAGCAGGCCTTCGAGAACGCCGCCCAGCTCGGCGAGATTCCGGTGCTGATCACCTCCCCCGCCATCCGCCCGCATGTCCGCGCCATCATCGAACGCTTCCGGCCGCAGACCGTGGTGCTGAGCCAGAACGAGGTCCACCCCCGCGTGCGCCTGAAAACGATCGGCAGCGTGTAGCCCTTGACCCGCATACGGAGCGTCCGTACCTCAAGTCGCTATGGTGGTTCCCGCTTGAATGAACCACCATTGCGCCACGCCCTCGTGGTTCGACGAGCTCACCATGAGGTCTACTGATAGTCATGAGGTCCTCATCCTGAGCCTGTCGAAGGACGAGGACCGGGCAAAACGGAAGGCATGTTGCACCGCGACAGGTAAGCGGCCTACCGCAGGAAAGGGCGCAGACCATGACGAAGGCCGCTTTCGAACAGATCGCTAATGGCATGATGGAAGCGATCGATTTCGCGAGGGTCAGGTGGATGGTCATATCGTCCACATTCCCGCCGAGGTCGACATTCGTGCCATCCGCCGGCGGATGAAGCTCAGCCAGCCAGCCTTTGCCAGGGCATTCGGCTTCAGCCTCGGGCGACTCCGGGATTGGGAACAGCATCGTACTCCGATCGATGCTGCCTCTCGCGTGCTGTTGACAGTAATTGATCGTGAGCCCGACGCCGTCCGACGGGCCCTGTTGCCGCCGGGCGAATAGCTCCGCAGCTGTATGCCTCTGAGCGCACCATCTGAGGCACCCGCTCAGCCCGCGCTGCCGAACCGCTCCCGCAGCCAGCCGACCAGCGCGGCCCGCTCCTGTGGCAGCTCCGATGCCGCAACCGCGACGCCGCCGAACCCGTGCCGCTGCAGCACCGCCGCGAGCGCCATCGGCCGGTTCGCCGGGTTGACCACGGCGAGCACGCGATCGGCGATCTCGGTCGCCATGGTGCGCGACATGTGCTTGCTCATCGATCTCTCCTTGCCACGACGACAATGGCCCATCCGGCCCCCAGCATCATCAGCGGCGTGATCATGGCGCCCCAATAGGCGTTGAACGGCTTGCCGAAGACGAGGAAGCCGAGGCAATAGCCGCCCATCGCCAGGAGCGCCAGCCGCCCATCCGTCCATCGCCACAACCCGTAGAGCCCGAGCGGCAACAGCACCGCGGCCGCAGCCCCCGGCAACAGGCTCCACAACCCGTTGAAGCCCACGGCCGCGAGCAGGAACCCAAGCCCGCCGAACTGCATCCAGCCCTCCGGATAGGCCCGGTCGAGCGGTCCCAGCTGCGCAGCCACCATGGTCCAATGCCAGGCAAAAAAGCCGAGAAACGCCGCGATTCCGACGCCCCAGGCGATCGCCTCGCGCCGCCGCCCCTCCAGCAGCGCCAGCCCCCCGGCCAGCAGCACGAAGGGTAGCGCCAGCTCGCGCAGGAACAGCGCCAGCAGCGCGCTCACCACCGCGACGGCGCGCCAGCCGCTCGCCTGCAGCACCACCGTCAGCAGCAGCAGCAGCCCGGCAGCGACCTCCGAAAACACCACACCCTGCGGCACCAGCACGCCGCCGAGGCTCGGCGCCAGCAGCAGGAGCGCGATCATGGCCGGGACGAGTTCCCCCTCCTGCCGCCACAGCCGATAGCTCAGCAGCAGCACCAGCACCGCCACCGCACCGAGCAGTACCTGCGCCCCGCCCGCCGGCAGCGCCGCCAGCAGGCTCGGCCAGGTCGGCAAGCGCCAGTTGAACACCGACAGCGTGCCATAGCCCTCACTGAGCAGCATCGCATGCGCGGCCCGGTAATAGCCTTCGCCGCCGCGCATCAGGTCGACGATCCCGGCATAGAGCGCGGCGTCTCCGCTGCCGTCGCCCGTCGCCTCGACTGCAGGCGCCCAGGGCGCAATCACCAGCAGCAGCGCCGCCAATGCCAGCGCCGCGCCCGCCGGAGCCAGCCCTCGCCACCCTGCCTTCGCCATCGCCGTTATCACTTCTCGCCTCCACGCCGGAGCGGCAACGCTGCCATATCCGGACTTAATATTCCGCCCTCTGGCCGGAACCTGCCTATGCTGCCATGCATTGGGTTGCGCTGGCTTGGGCAGTCGGCGCACCATCTAGAAAGGTCCCGCCATGCGCCTCTTCCGCTGCGACCATTGCGGGCATCTGCTCTACTTCGAGAACACGCGCTGCGAGCGCTGCGGCCACCAACTCGGCTACGATCCCGCGAGCAATCGCCTGCTGGCGCTCGAAGGCGGCCCCGACAGCTGGACCGCCCCGCATTTCGGCGGCAATACCTACCGCTTCTGCGCCAACGCCGCGCATGGCGCCTGCAACTGGCTTGTGCCGGCCGACGATCCGGCCCCGTTCTGCCGGGCCTGCCGCCATAACGAGCTGGTGCCTAACGTCGTCGATCCGCTCGATCTCGGCCGCTGGCAGGTGATCGAGCGCGCCAAGAAGCGCCTGATCTATGCCCTGCTGCGCCTCCGCCTGCCGCTCGCCAATCGCAACGAGGACAGCCAGCACGGCCTCTCCTTCCGCTTCCTCAACGAGGACATTGCGCCGGCCCCGGTTCTCACCGGGCACGACAACGGCGTCGTCACCATCGCGCTGAAGGAAGCCGACGATGCCGCCCGCGAATATCGGCGCACGCAGTTCAACGAGCCCTACCGGACGCTGCTGGGCCATTTCCGCCACGAGATCGGCCACTATTACTGGGATCTGCTGGTCGCGCCCCAGCCCGATACCCTCGCCGCGTTCCGCCGCCTGTTCGGTGACGAGACCATCGACTATGGCAGCGCACTCTCGGCCTACTACGCGGCGCCCGCGCCGGTGGGCTGGGAGCAGCGCTTCATCTCCGCCTACGCCACCTCCCACCCCTGGGAGGATTTCGCCGAGACCTTCGCCCACTACCTGCACCTGGTCGACACCACCGAGATGGCCGCAGCCTTCGGCGTCCGCCTCCGCCCGGGGGTCGATACCGGCGGGGAGCTCACCGCCCGCCTCGATTTCGACCCCTATGCCGGCGACGACATCGCCAACCTCATCGACAACTGGGTCCCCCTGGCTTCGCTGATCAACAACCTCAACCGCGCCGTCGGCCAGCCCGACGCCTACCCCTTTGTCCTCACGCCCGAAGTGATCGAAAAGCTCGGCTTCATCGCCCGCACGCTCCACGCCGCCGGCCAGGTGCAGTGGTCGGTGCCCGGACCCGAAGGCCCGATCCCCATCAACAGACCCGCCTCGGCATGAACCCCACGCATTGACCCCAACGGGGTTGCTGCGGATACCGCCTCCCGGCAGGCAATGTCAGGTTTGGTCATGGCGCGAGGCGGAGGATACGATGGACGGGCAGGCCTATCTCATCCAGCTGGTGATCGGCTGGACCTGTGCCGCTGTCTTTGTCTCTACGGCGATCATCACCATGTTGACGCTGGTCGGACTGGTCCAGGTCGATCCAGTCACGCGCAATCGACTCTTCTCGATCCTCGTGTTCGAAGTCGTCATAGTTGGCGTAGGCGTGTTCGCAGGCTTGATGCGCCTGAATCCCGCACCGCTGGTCAGTCAGCTTCAGGCCGGCGCGGACGCTCAGTCCGCGCTGGAGCAGATTGAGACGTCGCAGACTGCCGAGCTGACGCCCCCCGCCGTAGCACCCGCACAGACCGAACTGACCCCTCGCGTTTATATCCACATCGCTGACGATGCGCAGCTCGCTTCGGCCCGAGAGGCCGCTGCCGCACTGCGCGGCTCGGGCCAATTGGTACCTAGTATAGAGAATGTCGGCGCCAGATCGCCGAGCATCACGCAACTGCGCTACTTCAGTGCTGACGAGTCTCAGCTGGCGAACGTCATCGCCCAGACGCTCCAGGCCGCCGGTGTCCCCGCTGAAGCTCAATTGATCCCTGGCTTCGAGAACGCCAACGTCCGGCAACATCATTTCGAACTCTGGTTCGAAAAGACCTGATCTACCGTCACCGCGGCAGCAATTAACGCAAACTTTACCGGTTAACCCGAGCGACCGCGCAGTGCCGCACGGCCTGCGCTATTATCCTTGATGACGGGGCCGACACGCCCCTCCGAGACGCTGGGAGGCGTGCGAGGCCGGACTCCGGAGAACGGGGCCGGCCTTTTTCCTGCCGCGCAATGCACCCCACCGCGCCTGGCACGATCGCGCCACGCGCCATCCTCGCCCGCTTGCGGGGGAGGGGGACCACGCGTGATCGTGGTGGAGGGGGGTACAGCACCCACCGGCACCCGGCACGACCCACTGCTTGCTCGTCTACCGCCGAATATGCCGCAGCCGGCCGAGCTCGTCGAAATCGGCCTGTTCGGCTTTCGCTTCCGCCGCCGCTTCCCGCCCGCTCTCGCGCTGGTCCAGCAGCTCGACCTTCTTGAGCTCTTCCACCGCCTCGGCCAGCGCGTCCTGCGCCGCCTCCAGCGTGCCCCGCATGTCGTTGGCCGACGCCAGCAGATTGTCCCGCCGCGTCATCGCCGCCTTGGCGAAGGTCGAATAGGCGAAATGCGCCACGTCCGAAATACCGGTCTTTTGCTGTTCGATCTCGATCTGCTGGTCGAGTTCGGCCGCCATGCGTTCGAAATCGGCGACCATCATTTCTATCTGCGCAACCTGGCGACGTTTCTCGTCCACCTGGAACTTCTTGAGCCGGATCAGGCTCTCGCTGCGCGACTTCATGACTTGTACTCCTTACTCCGCAAGTCACTCATTGAAAGCGCTCATGCCCCCGCCTTTTCAACGATCGCCGCCAGCATGTTGTAGCCGTCGGCAATCGAGGTGCGTTCTTCCCGCTGCTGGCTCAGAAACGCCTCCAGCGCCGGGTTGATCGCAATGGCGCGGTCAACGCCCGGATCCGATCCCTTCCGGTAAGCCCCCAGCCGGATCAGCTCCTCCATGTCGGCATAGGTCGACATGAACTCCCGCGCCTTTTGCAGCAGCGGCCGCACATCGGCGGGCACGCAACCTGGCATCGTGCGCGAAATCGATCTCAGAACGTTCACCGCCGGGTAGCGACCGCGCTCGGCGATGGAGCGTTCCATCACGATGTGCCCGTCGAGGATGCCGCGGACGGCATCTGCGATGGGTTCGTTGTGGTCGTCACCTTCCACCAAAACGGTAAACAGTCCTGTAATGGAGCCCGAGTTGTGCAGCCCCGGCCCTGCCCGTTCGAGCAGCCGCGGCAGTTCGGTGAACACCGTCGGCGGGTAACCCTTGGCCGTGGGCGGCTCGCCGATCGCCAGCCCGATCTCGCGCTGCGCCTGGGCGAAGCGGGTCAGGCTGTCCATCATGCACAGCACCCGCCGGCCCTCGTCGCGGAAATACTCGCTTAGCGCCAGCGTCAGATACGCCGCCTGCCGCCGCATCAGCGCCGCCTCGTCGGAGGTCGCCACCACCACCACCGCCTGCTGGATGCCGACCTCGCCCAGATAGTCGGTAATGAATTCCTGCACCTCGCGGCCGCGCTCGCCGATCAGCCCGATCACCGCCACATCCACCTGCGCATTGCGCGCCAGCATGCTCATCAGCACCGATTTGCCCACCCCGGAGCCGGCGAAGATGCCCATGCGCTGGCCTTCGCACATGGTGGTGAAGGTGTTGAGGGTCCGAACCCCCAGATCGAGCGGCGCGCCCACCCGGGCCCGCTCATGCGCCGGCAGCGCCTGCTGGCGCAACGGATAGCCCACCGGCCCTCGCGGCAGCGGCCCCTTGCCGTCGATCGGCTGGCCTTCGGCATTGATCACCCGCCCGAGCCAGCCCGCTGCGGGGTGCACCTCGCCGGCATGGCCGCGAAACACCGCCCGGCAGCCCAGCCGCACCCCGCTCAGCGGCCCGAAGGGCAGGCACATGGCGTGCCCGTCGCGAAAGCCGATGATCTCTGCGCCGAGCGAAGCGCCGCCGCTGGTTTCGATCGTCACGCGCCCGCCCACCCGCAATTCGCGCACCGGGCCCACCACCTCGATCAGCAGGCCCTGCACCGTGCGGACACGGCCGAACACCTCGACCTCGTCGAGCCCCTCGATAGCGGCGATCAGCGTCTTCATCGCGCCTCCTTGCGCTGACGAATCGAGCGTGATTCAAGGTAACCGAACGTTAAGCGGAATGCGTGCATCTTACGGAGTGCAATGGGAAAGTTCGGGCCGCTCGCGCCCGCCCCGCCGCACCTCCCCCCAGACGGAAATCCGTGAGTCGACAGAGTCGATTGCAAGCCCTTCTTAACGTAGTTTCTTAAGTTTCGTTTCGACGTTTTTGCTATGCAAATCAATAAGTTAGCTCATTTTGGTTGTGGAAAGGTTTGCATCTTGCGGATCGGAATTAAACTTTGTTAACTAATTCGGCTTAGCTTTGAGTCATATCCAGTAGGGTTCGGTTAGGGCTGGCGGCACAAAGCGACTGGCCCGGTTCCAGATAGGGACGGTTTGAGAGGATCGACGGCATGCGAGTACTCCTGATCGAGGACGATAGCGCCACGGCGCAGAGCATCGAGCTCATGCTCAAGTCCGAGAGCTTCAACGTCTACACGACGGATCTAGGCGAAGAAGGCGTCGACCTGGGTAAGCTGTATGACTACGACATCATCCTGCTCGACCTGAACCTGCCCGACATGTCGGGTTACGAGGTTCTGCGCACGCTGCGCGTCGCCAAGGTGCAGACGCCGATCCTGATCCTCTCCGGCCTCGCCGGCATCGAGGACAAGGTGCGTGGCCTCGGCTTCGGCGCCGACGACTACATGACCAAGCCGTTCCACAAGGACGAGCTGGTCGCCCGCATCCATGCCATCGTCCGCCGCTCCAAGGGGCACGCCCAGTCGGTCATCAACACCGGCGATCTCAGCGTCAACCTCGACACCAAGACCGTCGAAGTGCAGAACGCCCGCGTGCATCTGACCGGCAAGGAATACCAGATGCTGGAGCTGCTCTCGCTGCGGAAGGGCACGACGCTCACCAAGGAGATGTTCCTCAACCATCTCTATGGCGGCATGGACGAGCCCGAACTCAAGATCATCGACGTGTTCATCTGCAAGCTGCGCAAGAAGCTGTCCGTGGCGACCGGCGGCAAGAACTACATCGAAACCGTCTGGGGCCGCGGCTATGTGCTGCGCGAGCCCGACGACGCGGAATATTCCGAAAGCGCCTGATTCCCCGCGCGCCCGGTCTCCGGCGCGGTACCAACGAAAAGCCCCGTGGCACGGCCGCGGGGCTTTTGTTTTTGGGGCAGCACTTTCTCCAAGGTCCCCTCACCACGCCAATCCCTTTCGCCGCCGAGAGCTTTCTGCCGGGCCGAAGCGTGATACCAAGGGGGCCGAATGGGCATAACAAGCAAAGGGAGAACCCCATGAAGCTCGAATCCATCGCGCTCCACCACGGCTACACCGCCGAAGCGACCACCAAGGCCGCCGCGGTGCCGATCTACCAGACGACGTCGTACACCTTCGACAACACCCAGCACGGCGCGGACCTCTTCAACCTCGCGGTGCCCGGCAACATCTACACCCGCATCATGAACCCGACGACCGCCGTGCTCGAGGCGCGCGTCGCCGAGATGGAGGGCGGCATTGCCGGCCTCTGCGTCGCCTCCGGCATGGCGGCCATCACCTACGCCATCCAGACCATCGCGCAGGCCGGCGACAACATCGTCTCCGTCGCCCAGCTCTATGGCGGCACCTACAACCTCTTCGTCCACACCTTCCCGCGCCAGGGCATCGAGGTCCGCCTCGCCGACCAGGCCGATTTCGACGGGCTCGAAAAGCTTATCGACGAAAACACCAAGGCGGTGTTCTGCGAGTCGATCGGCAACCCGGCCGGCAATGTCGTCGACATCCAGCGCCTCGCCGAAATCGCCCATCGCCACGGCGTGCCGCTCATCGTCGACAACACCGTCGCGACGCCCTTCCTCTGCAAGCCCATCGAGTTCGGCGCCGATATCGTCGTCCACGCGCTGACCAAATACATCGGCGGTCACGGCAACTCGATCGGCGGCATCATCGTCGATTCCGGCAAGTTCGATTGGGCCAAGGACAAGAAGAAGTTCGCCATCCTCAACGAACCGGATCCCTCCTACCACGGCGTCGTCTACACCGAGGCGCTCGGGCCCGCCGCCTATATCGGCCGCGCCCGCGTCGTGCCGCTGCGCAACACCGGCTCGGCCCTTTCGCCGCACAACGCCTTCCTGTTCCTCATGGGCCTCGAAACCCTCGCCCTGCGCATGGAACGCCACTGCGAGAACGCCGAAAAGCTCGCTAGCTGGTTGAAGAACCACCCCAAGATCAACTGGGTGAACTACGCCGCCCTGCCCGACAGCAAGTACAACGCGACCGCGCAGAAGATCACCAAGGGCAAGGCCTCGGGCATCATCAGCTTCGGCATCAAGGGCGGCGCCACGGCCGGCGCGCAGTTCATCGACGGCCTGCAGATGATCCTGCGGCTGGTGAACATCGGCGACGCCAAGTCGCTCGCCTGTCACCCGGCGTCCACTACCCACCGCCAGCTCAGCCCCGAGGAACTGGCGAAAGCCGGCGTCTCGGAGGACCTCGTCCGCATCTCGGTCGGCATCGAGCACATCGACGACATCATCGCCGATATCGAACAGGCCCTGGCGCAAGTCGCCTGACCCGGCCTCCGGGCTGCCCACACCGACCCTCCGGTCGTCCCTCCCCCTCGTGGGGAGGGATCAAAGGCGGGGCTGGGAGCCACCGGACCAGCCCCTGATTCACCGGCCCTCCTCACCCACCCCGGCCCTCGTGGTTCGTCGTTCGACGAACTCACGCTGAAGGGCTCACCATGAAGGCCGCATGCCCAGCAGCCGCCCTCATCCTGGGCTACCCAGCAGCGGCCCTCATCCTGAGCTTGTCGAAGGACGAGGGCGGGGCCCTCAGTGCGCTCTGCAAGGCGTTCGAACCGCCGGGCAAAACACTCTAGGCCGTTTCACTTTTGAGCTGACGCACCGCGGTTGCAGTCGTCTCCCTCCCCCTTCGCGGGGAGGGATCAAGGGTGGGGAGCCCACCGGACGAGCATCTGATTCACGAGCTCCCGTCACCCCACCCCGACCCTCGCGGCTCGTCGTTCGACGAACTCACGCTGAAGGGCTCACCATGAAGGCCTCATGCCCAGCAGCCGCCCTCATCCTGAGCTTGTCGAAGGACGAGGGCGTGGCCCTCAGTGCGCCCTGCAAGGCGTTCGAACCGCCAAGCAAAACACTCCGGCCCCTGCCTCACCGCCCCATACCCCGCCAATGCAAAAGGCCCGCTCGCGCGGGCCTTCTTCATATCCGAAAGCGTCTGCGTCCGCTCAGTTGAGCTTGGCCGCGACGTCCTGGATCGCGCGATCGACGAGTACGTCACCCTTGGTCGCCACCTGCTGCTGCAGCAGCAACCGGGCAGCGTCCACGGCCAGCTCGGCGGAACGGGCGCGCACTTCGGCCACGGCCTGCGCCTCGGCCTGCGCGATCTTGTCAGCCACCGCCTTTTCGCGGCGCGCCACCATCGCCTCAAGCGACTGCTTGGCTTCGGCGGTGAGGCGGAACGCCTCCTCGCGGGCCGCGGTCACGATGTCCTCGGCTTCCTTTTCGGCCTCCTCGCGGCGCCGCGCATAGTCCTCGAGCAGGGCCTTCGCCTCGGCCCTCAGATGCTCGGCCTCGGCGAGCTCCTTCTCGATGGCAGCGATGCGGGCATCCAGTGCCTTGGCGATCGCCTTGTGCACACCGAGATAGCCCAGCAGGCCGAGGAAGATGACGAGGGCGATGATTGCCCAGATCGTCGCGCCGGTGCTGGCGTCGAACCCGAAACTCCACATCGCCGCTTACTCCTTGCTCGCCTGCGCCACGGCGGCTTGCGCCTCGGCCGGCGTTACTTCGCCGAACAGCCGGGCGACGAGCGCCTGTGCCGTCTCGGCAGCGATGCTGTCGACATTGGCCAGTGCGGCGTTCTTGTCCGCCGCAATGCGGGCCTCGGCCTCCGAAACGCGCTGCGTCAGCCCCGCCTCGACATCGGCGCGCCGGTTGTCGATGTCCAGCTTGATGCTGGCGCGGGTCTCTTCCGCGATCACGCCGGCATTGCGGCGCGCCTCGGCGAGTGCGGTCTCATAGGCCGCCGCCGCCTTCTCGGTTTCCTGGCGCAGCCGCTCGGCCTCGCGCAGGTCGCCTTCGATGCGGTTGCGCCGTGTCTCGAGGATCGAGCCGATGCGCGGCAGCGCCATCCGGCTCATCAGCAGGTACAGCGCGCCGAAGGTGATGGCGAGCCACAGCAGCTGTCCCGGGAAATAGGCGGCGTCGAAGGGCGGGAATGCGGAGTGCGCCTCGGTGGCGCCATGGTACTCGGTACCAGAAGTGGTGCCCGCACCATGCGCCTCGTCTGCCGCGTGCTCTTCGGCCGGAACGGCAATAACCTCCGCCTCCTGCAATGCATCGGCAGTGTCGGCCTGCGCCAAAACGATGATCTGTTGGGATGAACCCGCCATTTGTCTACCTTCTGACGCCGGTTCGACCCCGGATGAAGCTCCGGGGTCTCAATCGGTCACTGTGGATCGAAGCCTGAAATCAGACCACGAACAGCAGCAGCAGGGCGACGAGGAACGAGAAGATGCCCAGCGCTTCGGTCACGGCGAAGCCGAAGATCAGGTTCG
>VFQR01000636.1_pt1 | contig 41774 bp, 44 predicted proteins | sample 3512321 | NCBI WGS metagenome assembly VFQR01 (sample SAMN10412374, study PRJNA504923) | tailings metagenome | isolation source: Relicate 3 Philex TSF1 revegetated site | place: Philippines: Tuba, Benguet | collected 2017-08-29 | reverse complement strand
CTTATTCCAAAGAACTTTTATACCCCTATTTTCACTAATTTGTAAACATAGGAGTTGCACTGAGTTTGGCACGGAGTTACACGGAGTGTCTAGGTTAAACTCTGCAAAACTCTGTGCCAAACTCAGTGCAACTCTGTGGTTAAATAAAATGAAATATTTATTCTCTAAAATTTCATTTTTAAAATACCTTCCCGTCAAATTCATAATAAGCTTTCACACGAATGCAAAGTCCCCTCTCCATCCTTCAACACTACTGGAAGCATGATCAATTCCGACCGATGCAGGAAGATATCATTCGATCAGTATTAGAAGGAAAAGACACACTGGCTTTATTACCAACCGGCGGAGGGAAATCCATTTGCTTTCAAGTACCTGCTTTATTGATGGACGGACTTTGTTTGGTGATTAGTCCGTTGATTGCTTTGATGCAGGATCAGGTATCTCACTTAACTGAAAAAGGTATTCCGGCGGCATCACTTAATAGTGGCATGACTTATAATGAAGTAAAATCTACCTTACAAAAAGCATCTCGTGGTGATTTCAAGTTTCTTTATGTATCTCCGGAGAGAATAGAATCTGCTTTATTCAAAGAATATCTATCCGTTTTAGATATTAGCCTAATCGCCGTTGATGAAGCGCATTGCATCTCACAATGGGGGTATGATTTCAGACCTCCTTATTTACGGATTGCTGCATTACGAGAGGAGTTAGAAAATGTTAGCATTATCGCACTAACTGCTTCAGCTACAGAAAAAGTAAAAGACGATATCATTCAAAAACTAGTATTAGAAAATGTAGCAGTCTTTCGCCAATCATTTGAGCGAGCTGCACTTTCTTACAGTTGTTTTGAAACAGAAAGTAAGATCAATAGACTCATACAGATACTACATGGAGTTCCGGGAAGTAGTATTGTTTATACCAATAGCAGAAGATTAACCAAAGAAGTCTGTCAGCTATTACAACTACAAGGTATTACTGCTGATTTTTATCATGCCGGATTAACACAGGAAGAAAGAGAAAGAAAACAAAAAGCATGGATTCAGGATCAGATTCGGGTAATGGTTTGCACCAATGCTTTTGGAATGGGAATTGACAAACCTTCCGTTCGTTCAGTGATCCATTACAATGTACCCGATTGTTTGGAAAATTATTACCAGGAAGCCGGTCGCGCCGGAAGAGATGGTAAAAAAGCTTTCGCAGTTTTATTGTATCATCCAAATGATGTATTACAGTTACAGGAATTGCCAGATAAAAAATTCCCGCCAGTCTCTACTATTCAAGCTATCTACCAGTCTCTTGCAGATTTTTTTCAATTACCGGTTGGTTCCGGTGAAGGGGCTTATTTTGATTTTGACCTGAGACAGTTCACTGAGAATTTTAAACTTGATACTACCACAGTCATCAATACTTTAAAAGTATTGGAACAGGAAGGACATATCAGTTTTGCAGAAAGTATTTTTCTTCCATCTCAGGTCATGTTCACAACCGATAAAGAAGCATTGTATGCATTTGAAACTGCGCAACCATCATTAGAAACACTGATCAAAATATTGTTACGTACTTATGAAGGTATTTTTGACAATCGCGTTTCCATATTCGAATCTTCGCTTGCTAAAGTAATGAGAACTGAAGCTGCCAAAATTCAACAACAGTTAAAGGAATTGGCTGCTTATGGGATCATTGAATACTTGCCGAAAAAAGAATCCCCGCAAATACATTACTTATTGAATCGCGCACCTGCCAAATATTTACATATTGATCATGATGCCTATCTCTCAAGGAAAAAAAACTACACCAATCGTGTACAAGATATGATTCGTTACCTGGGTGATACAGATAGCTGCAGAAGCCAGTTGATCGGTAATTATTTCGGCGATACAAATTTATCTGTCTGTGGCATTTGCGATCGCTGTCTGATCAAAAAGAAAAAAGAACTCAGTCATCAGGATTTTACTGTAATCGAAAAGCACATTAAAAATAAGCTCACTAATACAACTCAACCCATTGATCAATTATTGGTACAGCTATCTACTTTCTCCAAAGAAAAAATCTGGACTGTTTTAGACTTTCTGCAAACAGAAGGTGAGTTGATGATCAGTGAAGATGGACAAGTATCGCTTTTGAAACACTAATTATCTTCTTCGCGTAGACCTAGATCTTCCACCCAATCCCAATGCACCTAATAAACTTCTGGTGATCACACTCGCAGCCGTTCTCCCCACTTGACGAACAACAGGATTATCAAAAAAGCTTTCTTCTTTTTTGGGTCTTCCACTCTGTTTAGGTTCTTCGGAGGCTTCTATTTGTTTTGACTTCTCCGCTGCTTCTTCCAGTTTAGCCGTTAATATTTCATAAGCACTTTCACTATCGATCTCTTTACTGTATTTAGCTGCGAGTTTACTGGAATTCACCAACTGTTCAATTTCTGCATCCGTTAATATATCCATTCTACTTCTGGGGGCACATAACATGGTATGCACCAATGGAGTGGGAATTCCTTTTTCATTCAACAACGTTACGAATGCTTCGCCGATACCTAATTGTGTCAACAACTCATCCGTTTTATAAAATTCAGTTTCCGGAAAATTTTCTGCTGCCTGTTTGATTGTTTTTCTGTCTGCAGCCGTAAACGCACGTAATGCGTGCTGAATCTTTAAACCCAATTGACTCAAGATAGCAGCCGGTATATCTTGCGGGTTCTGGGTGCAAAAGAAAATACCAATGCCTTTTGATCGTATGAGTTTGATCACTGTTTCAATCTGCTGTAACAAAGCTTCCGAAGCTTCATTAAACACCAAATGGGCTTCATCGATGAATAATACCAACTTGGGTTTATCCATATCCCCTTCCTCAGGGCAGCTGGCATAGAGTTCTGCTAATAGTTGTAACATGAAAGTAGAGAATAGTTTAGGTCTGTCTTGCATATCGGTTACCCGCAAAACATGGATCATTCCTCTGCCATCATCACTGATGCGCATCAAGTCATCTACTTCAAAACTTTTTTCGCCAAAGAAAACATCTGCTCCTTGCTGCTGTAGTTCTATCACTTTACGAAGAATGGTTCCGGTAGAACTGGTAGATATTTTACCATATTCTTTTTCAATCTCCGCTTTCCCTTCATTGCCAATGTATTGTAAGACTTTGATAAAATCTTTGAGATTCAATAAAGGCATTTGATGATCATCACAATACTTGAAGATGACAGCTACCAGACCTCCTTGTGTATCATTCAATCCTAGTATTTTACTCAATAAAACCGGACCAAATTCACTCACAGTTGCACGCAAACGAACGCCGGGTTGATTACTTAGTGTAAGTAGCTCAACCGGAAAAGCTGCAGGTGAAAATTCAACGCCTAATTTCTTACTGCGTTCTATCAATTTTTCATTAGCAGTTCCTGCCGCAGCAATACCACTAAGATCTCCTTTGATATCCATTAATACAACAGGTACACTGTTATCACTCAAGTATTCACTGATCAGTTGTAGTGTTTTTGTTTTACCGGTACCTGTGGCACCGGCAATCAGACCATGACGGTTCAATGTTTTCAATGGCAAGGAGATGGAAGCACCTTCTACCACTTCACCGTTCAACATCCCCATCCCTATTTTCACATGTTCGCCTTTAAACGCATAACCCGTTGTAACTGATTGTAAAAAAGCCTGTTTGTCTGCCATGATTGCTGATTTATTACCCAATTTAAAATAAATGAACCAAGCTAAGACAATAATTTTTTTTGTTATATTTTATTGTTTTTCGATAAATAATCATTATTTAGCGTTCAAATTCAGCTTATGCGTTTTATGAACTGGCTATTTATCGGCATTCGAATCATCATCCTTTGTCTTGGGCTATTTTCAGTAGCCCTTATTATCTGGCCGAATATATGGCAGCCATCATTTGAAGCGATTGAAAATGGGACTGTTACTTCTATGGATTATGAACCTGACGCGTATGAAAAGCAGTTGATGTCTATTGATAACAATCTACCGCATCATCGCTATCAGAAGATATCGGATAGTATCAAATACATTCAAAATCTAGAGAAATTTTCGAATCATCTTTCCTTTAGCGGCTGGGGATTCGGTTCCATGGGATTCTATAAAAGGGATAGAAAAGGCATGCTCATTTTCGATAGTACTTATCATCATTATACCAATCAATACATTCCTGACAGCACTTATTTTATTAGTCTGCCTGGATATTATTTGAAAATGGATCATAGTACTTTCAGAAAAAACGACACTACTTTTTTGAAGTATCCCGTCATAACAAAACGAGACACGATCAACCATACCATTTCGGGACGCTATGAAATAAAACCATTACGAGTGGATGTGCGAGATCTTCCTGATAAAATCATTAATCCGTATGAGGAAAAAAGAGAGTTATTTATTCGGGTGAGTAAAAGTCAATATACTTGGTATTTAATCATGATGCTCCCTATTGCGTTGCTCCTGCTATTACTCTTTTTATGGGGTGTGATACTGCAAATCATTCGTGTTATTGAAGATATTGCCAATCAAGAAGCATTTAGAAAAAAAACGTACCGAAGACTGTATATTATCGCAGCTAGTCTATGGGGTATTGTTTTGATAGGACTAATTATGAAATATCTAGTGAACTTAAAATTTACCGATTACATTGATCAAGCATTCTATTTAAGTTTCGCAGATTTCTTTTCCACTAATATCATCTACATTATTAGCGGGTTTATTGCTTTTTGTCTCGCACATGCATTCAGAAAAGGATACCAATTACAACAAGAACAAAACTTAACCATCTGATATGTTCAAGAAATACCAACCACTAAAAGAGCAGGTCATGTATACACGAATAAAACTTGCAGCCTGGACAATGATTATTTTATGCACTGTTTTTGCAAGCATCACTTTATTGGAAGGTTTTGAAGTAACGATTCCAGTACAACCTGTTTTTAATTCTACATATTTCGATAAAAGTTTTATCAATTATCCTGCTGGTGATATTAAAATTACAGGAGACTTCCGAATCACGAATCCGTCATTTACTCAGCGCCTATTATTACCCGCTACACACTGGGAGTTTGATGTTTTTAACTGCATATTTTTAATCATACTTTCTCTTTTCATACTAAAAGTTTTACCACATACACATAGTCAATCTCTATTAAAAACAGATATCAGTAACTGGATAAAATATGTAGGTTGGACTATTATGGGATTTTGGTTAATTGATGTATTCAGAATCTTTTTTTATGCAATGCCTCAAGTCAAAGAATTCACAAACGAGCAATTCATTTTTAGAAGAACGGGATATTTGATATTCCCTTTACAATTCTGGCTAGGCATCGGCATACTTTGGGTAAGTAGATTATACAAAAATGCATTTCGTTTGAAGCAAGAACAAGAACTTACTATTTAATATATAAATCAATTCATCATGAAACGATATAAAATCATTGCATGGATCATGTTAGTGTTATCGGTGATTCATATTATAACAGTTGTTGCCGGTATTGAAATCTTGAATGATAAACTGTTTAGTCTTAAAGTAGCCCCTAATCCAGAAAGCACTTTGAGTAAAGAACCTATAAAAAAATTTGAGGGATCGGTACTTTACTTTAAAGGAGATTTCATTATCAACGATCTTCCCTGGTGGAAAAGAGCGCTTTTATCGAATGATACCACAGATGCGATAGCCATAAGCTTATTGGCTGTCTTGGTCTTACGAATAATTCAAACTTTACAGCGATCGAATACCTATCATAAAAAAATCGGTAATTATATTTCTCTCGGGGGAGCCATATTTCTGTTCTCTACGATTTGTGATATTTTACAGCGATATTATTTAAAGGATGAGGTGCTAACAAGAACCAATGGTGAGTTTATACTGCTGAGAAATGAAGCTGCCATATTACCGGATACCATTGTAGGTGTTATTCTTTTGGTATTTAGTGCCGTTTACACCGAAGCCTACAAATTAAAAACCGAACAAGACCTTACCATCTGATGCCCATTGTTGTAAACCTAGATATCATGCTTGCCAGACGAAAGATGAGTCTGACCGAACTCAGTGAGCGCGTAGGCATCACCATTGCCAACATGAGCATCCTAAAAAGCGGCAGAGCCAAAGCCATCCGCTTCTCCACCCTGGAAGAAATATGCCGCATCCTAGATTGTCAACCGGGAGATATTTTGGAGTATATGGATGAAGAGGGGTATAGGAAATTGTTTGAAAGATGAAGTTAATAGCCTATGGTTCATGGCGTATAGTAGGGAAATGATATAACATCTGTACTTCTATATGCTATGAACAATAAGCTATTCGCTCCCTCACAGCTCCTCCTCCCGCTCCAACATCAAAATCGCACTTTGGGGTACGATGAAGTATTTCTCATTTTCGTACATCACTTCTGTGGCGCCACTGAGTAAGAATATAGCGAGGTCTCCTTCTTTGGCTTGTAAGGGCACATATTTTACCTGTTCATCTTCTGTCTTCCAAGGCTCATCATCAACAGGCATGGGAATAGCATAACCCGGACCTGTTTTGATGATATACCCTTGCTGTACTTTTTCCCTTTCCTGAACACCGGGTGGCAGGTATAGTCCACTGGCTGTTTGCTCATCCGGTTTTGACGGACGTACCAATACACGATCACCAATCACAATCAGTTTTTTCCACTTATTATCAGATGTCAAAAGCATACACGATGATTTTATCCGGTTATAATGCCGCAAAAATAAATCAGAAATGAACAATCTGATTGTGAACTATTTTTACAGTATGAAAAGAACAGCCGGATGTATTGTTTTGTTGGTGGGGGGTATCGCCGCAATTTCTGCTTTCATGGCTCCGGCTCCTGTCACAACAAAAGCTGCGCTTGGCAAAAAACTATTTAACGATAAGATACTCTCCAAAGACAATACGATTAGTTGTGCCAGCTGCCATTTACCTGAATATGGCTTTTCAGACACTGTAGCTTTTAGTAAAGGTATTGAGGGACGAGCTACTACCAGAAATACGCCTTCGGTACTTAACATGAAAAACCGCCCCTATTTTTTTTGGGATGGAAGAGCTGCATCATTGGAACAACAGGCATTGATGCCTATTGCTCATCCTGATGAAATGGGACTGCCTATTCAAGAAGCAGTTGCCAGATTGAATGCCAGTAGTGAATACCGAAAACTATTCTTGCGAATTTTTAAAGCCTTACCAAATAGCAAAAATCTCGGTGCTGCATTCGCTGCCTTTGAACGTACACTGGAAACTGATAGTAGCCGATTCGATGCGTATATGGATGACCTGATTGCATTTACGGAATCAGAAGAAAGAGGAAGAAAATTATTCATTAGTGATAAAACCAAATGCTTTGATTGTCATCGTGGACCCGATTTTACGGATGACCAGTTTAAGAATATCGGACTATTTGATGGTTATGCGCTGAATGATTCAGGGCGTTACCTGATTACTCGCAAAAAAGAAGACCTGGGAAAATTTAAAACTCCGGGCTTGAGAAATATAGCCCTCACTGCTCCTTATATGCACAATGGTATGTTTCAGACTTTAGAAGAAGTGGTAGAATATTACAATAACCCCGGAGCTTTTGTATTGAGTCCTATCAATATCGACAGTACACTTGCTGAGCCTTTAAGTCTGAGCAGACAAGAAAAAGCTGATCTGGTTGCTTTTTTGAAAACCTTAACAGATAAGCGTTTCCAAAAACAGCGATAAGTTCGTCTAATAGTAAATAAGCTGCATCTTATCCTTCTTTTTAACAAAAGATTGCACACAGTAGGATTCATGCACTTGTTGAATTATCTTTATTTCACACAAATTTTACAATTATGGAAGACAAGAAAAAGTACAAGATCCTTTTGTGCGAAGATGATACGAACCTTGGAATGGTATTAAAGAACTATCTCGAAATCAATGATTATGATGTTACGCTGGAAAGAGATGGCCGTTTAGGTTTGGCTGCTTTTCAGCGTGAAAAATATGATATCTGTTTGCTGGATGTAATGATGCCCAATATGGATGGCTTTACACTGGCAGAAGAAATCCGCGATGTAGATCCAGATATTCCCTTGTTCTTCCTGAGTGCCAAAACCATGAAAGAAGATTTGATCCAAGGATATAAATTGGGGGCCGATGACTATATCACCAAACCCTTTGATAGCGAAGTGCTATTACTCAAGATCAAAGCCATCCTGAAAAGAAATGAGGAAGAGAATAAGGGTAATGATAATATAGAATTTGATCTCGGTAAATACCATTTCAATCCCAAACTCCGCGAACTCAAAAATGGTGATAGTACACAAACACTATCCCCCAAAGAGAATGAGTTATTGAAAATGCTGGCAGAACATAAAAATGATCTTTTGCCTCGTGAACGCGCACTCAAAAAAATCTGGGGTAGCGATACCTATTTCAACGGAAGAAGCATGGATGTTTATATTGCTAAGCTTCGTAAATACCTGAAAGAAGATGCAGATATTGAGATTGTGAATATACACGGTAATGGTTTTAGATTGGTAGCACCATAATCGCTCCCAACTATATTCCATAAAAAAGCCATCCACCTTAGGCGGATGGTTTTTTTATGTGCTGTATATCGTCTTTTTACTTTGTACCTTTCAGGTATGAAAATCACTTTTTTTTCATCACAGCCCTATGATCGTAGCTTCTTCGAAAAATTCAATGATTCTACGGGTTTTGAACTACAGTTTTTAGATGTAGCCCTCAACGAGCAAACTGCTATCATGGCAAAAAATGCAACAGCAGTTTGCGTATTTGTGAATGATCAAGTAACAACTGCTGTGATCCAACAATTGGCTGGATTAGGTGTGAAAGTCATTGCCCTTCGTTGTGCAGGTTTCAATAATGTAAATCTCGTTAGTGCACGTGAAAATGGTATCCGGGTTTGTCGCGTACCGGCATACTCTCCGGAAGCAGTGGCCGAACATGCTGTTGCCATGATCCTCACACTCAACCGCAAAACACATAAAGCGTATAATCGGGTCAGAGAACAGAATTTTTCATTGAATGGATTATTGGGTTTTAATCTGCACGGAAAAACCATTGGAGTAGTTGGCACCGGTAATATCGGACAGGCATTTTGTAGAATCATGCTTGGGTTTGGTTGTCGGGTAAAAGCTTTTGATCTTATCGCAAATAAGGAAATGGAATCCATAGGGGTTACTTATCATCCTTTGATGGAAGTATTGAACTCGGATATTATCTCCCTTCATTGTCCACTAAACGAACAAACCCGACATTTGATACAAGATGAAACCCTTACCTATATAAAACCGGGCGCTATGCTGATCAATACCGGAAGGGGTGGTTTGATCGATACAAAATCGGTCATCGGGGCTTTAAAAAAAGGGCAAATTGGGGCTTTGGGTATCGATGTATATGAGCAGGAAGAAAAGCTGTTTTTCAGAGACTTATCCGCCAATATTATTCAAGATGATGATATCCAGCGACTCATGAGTTTTCCGAATGTATTGATCACCGCTCACCAGGCCTTTTTCACCGATGAAGCCTTATCACAAATTGCCATTACTACGTTAAATAATGTACTCCAATTAGTAAAAAATAGTAATTTGAAGGATCAGGCTGCGTTATTGGCTTAATTTTAGTCTATAATAGTATACCAAAGAAGAGGAATTATGAAGAAGCTCACTATACAATGGATCTTAACCATTTGCACGGTACTATTTATTCTGTCGTGTCAAAAAGAACTCAGCGTAGAAGGTGAAGGATTAAAGGGTACAGCTCAAGGTTCTCTTACAGATAGCTCAGGTAATTGTAAAGATGCGGATGTGCGTGGTGAATATGTAATTGATCAACCACTGGGTGATAGCAATTATATCGTTATCAAAGTAAACTTCACCCTGCAGGGAAAGTATAAGATTTATAGTGACACTGTAAACGGTATGTGGTTTATTGATTCAGGCTTTGCCCTCACTACCGGACCTACTACCGTTAAATTAAAAGGAAATGGTAAACCTATTCTTCCCAACAGAGCAGATTTTGTATTGACATTTAACAATAGTTTCTGTGCATTCTCTGTAATCAGCAGTACCACAGGCGGTAGCGGTGGCGGAACCAGTAATGATTATTTTCCTACCACACTCAATTCTAACTGGACCTATGAATACCTTCCCAAATTGGGAACACTCGATACATTCAGGGTTGTAGCAACGAATCAAACCATTTTTGCTGATAATAAAGTGTTCAGACAATACAGCACTGATCCTTTGGGAGAAGCTTATTATTTCAGCAAAGACAATGCAGGGAATTATTATGCTTACAGCACCGTAGACTTCGATTACCTTTTTATTTTCGACTCTATTCCTTCCACCTTTATTTCCTATCCATTCTTAAAAGATAATGTGGCACAGGGAACTACTTGGGAAAGTCCGGAATATGGTAAAGTAAAAATTAATAATGATATCGGTATCAGCAAAGCGGTCTTCACCATTGTAGGTAAAGGTGTTTCACATACCGTATTAGGAACTGTCTACAATGATGTCATTAATGTGAAAAGAAGTATCCAATTTAAAAAAGATGGTACCAATACCTTCACAACCGTAATAGAAGGTAATACTTATTATGCAAAAGGTGTTGGCATGATTGATCAAGTTATTCCTACATCTTCTACTACCAGTCAAGCAGTGAGTTTAAAAAGGAAACAGATCTTTTAGTATAAAGAAAACTCTTCTAATCAAAAGATTTTATAAGAAATTTAGTTTAAAAAAATTCTACTTCTTAGACATTATGCACTCCACTGATTTTATGAATATTTAGGAGGTGTTTGCAAGTGCCAGTTATTTCAGACAGTCTTTTTTCAGATATTATCTATTTTATTTGCTTATTTCATTTTTTTGTTTTATATTAACAAGTATTTTTTATCCCCAAAATGTAAAAAATCAGAGGATAAAATCCTCTACTTTAATCTTAAAAATCGAATCATTTTCTACCAATACTGTAATTAAAAAAATTACTATGGCACTAAAAAAAATTTGGATCGTTTTTGCAGTAACAGTAGTTTCTTTTTATGGATGTAAAAAAACAACTATTATTAACACAGATCATGACCAACCCACTAATTATCACTTAATAAGGAAAGCGAATAATTGGTTGGATCAAATGGAAAAAATCGCTACTAATTCCGATAAATCGATATTAGCTTCTTTACGAAGTAACTTATTATACACAGACGTTACAATTCAAAGATTTGATAACAATTATCAACTTCTTATTATTCCAGTAAATAAAGAATTCACTTCAAATATTATTTCAAAAGTCGAGACAAAAAAATATTTAGTTATAAAATGCAATACCTTAACTACTAAAGGAGGTTTTTTTATAGAAATAACTAATCAAGGGAATAATTCTTCAAAAATTAAGCAATTACAATTCAAAAACTTTTTAAATGCTGAAGATAATGATTTCGATGGGCAAGTAACTTTTTCTACTATTTATCAAAAATTTCTCTTTGAACATGACTATATAAATGGTAAGCTAAGCAAGACAAAATATTTATTCACTAAAAGGGAAAATGAAGTCAAAATAAAAAATTCTACAATTGGAAAGAATAGCACAACCTGTACCGATTGGTTTTGGATGTATTATTTAAATGGAGTTTTTATTGGTGAAATATATGCGTATACAACATGCAAAAGTGATAACTGCTTAGCACAAACAACACAAATTGGAGATAATAGAAATATTATAATCAAGGCTTCCTGTCATGACACTGGTGGAACACCTGGAAATACCGGGGGTACTGGATTAGTAGATACAATAAAAAACAATCTTACTACTATTTGCTTTATATCTGCATTTAATAAACTTTTCAACACTTCTACCGTTGCAAGTAATAGACTTTCTGGATTTCTCAATCAAACTTTTGGTCTAAATACAAAATTCAAGTTATCTGTTAATGAGTTGCCTTTTATTGCACCACAGCCAGGAAGTCCAGCAGGATCTATAGTATATGCTAGTATTGATCCCGTAACTGGCGTAGTAAGAACTCCAGATGGAGGATTAGATATTACAGTAAATTTAAATCAATCTACTTTACAAAACGCTAGTCAAGAATTAGTAGCTATGGCAATATTACATGAAGCCACTCATGGATATTTATTTGCTCAGGGAATCGACTACAGGCATCATCATGCTGGTATTTATATTGAAAGACTTCAAAATGAAATGGCCACTATTATTTATGAACTTTATAAAGACAATACAAGTAATTCTCTTGAAAGTTTGAATTCATTATCATCTGATTTGATACATTCAACTCCACAAAGTACAACCACACAACAATATGCTACAGGTAACCGTGGAAAAAAATGTCAGTAATTATGAAAAGTATTTTATTTATACTATTATTTTTTTTTCTGTCTGTCCCTATCACTAATGTTTATGCTCAAAAAAAAAATGATACATTAGAAGTACTTAAAGTACTTATGGATGATTTAAATCCTCTAAAAGCATTGAAACTAACCCAAAAAGACATTGCTGGTTTGAGTAAAGTTGTTCCCCCTTATTATGTAAAAAATATTACTGATACATTTTCTAAAAAATTTATTGACGCTATCGATAAAGATGTTCTTAAACATTATGGTCTAAGTGAAATGATAACAAAAAAAAAACTTACTCAAACTACCCCAATAAATATTGAGAAGTATTTACAAAGTCAATACAATGTTATAAGTAGTAGCTTATTACCAAGTGATTCATTATTTCTTGAAGAATTAAAAAAAAATTTTTCATTTACTACACTTACTACACCAGTATTCATAAAGAATTTTTGCTTTATTTTAATTCAATCAACATCATTTAGCCAAGTAATGCTTTTCAAAAAAGAAAAAAGGAAATGGCAAAAGGTACCTTATTCAGTAAAATGGCATTTACCGTCTGGGGGTAATAACTAAAAGATTTGCGTTTTATCATTCACTACAGAATCTGTTTCTACAGTGGTATGTTTCTCTTCTTCTACTGTCTTAAAGAATTTCTTTTGAAAGATTAATATGGCGATTACTCCTGAAGAAATGGATGCATCAGCAAGGTTGAATACAGGTCTGAAGAATTCAAAATCATCTCCTCCCACAAAAGGCATCCATTCGGGGTACTTTGCATTGGTAATGATGGGGAAATAAAACATATCTACCACTTTCCCATAAAACAAACCTGCATAACCTCCTCCATCCGGAAATAGGGTTGCTACATTTTGTGTAAAAGGGTTGCTTTGTTCAAAGATCAATCCATAAAATAAACTATCGATCAGATTACCCAAAGCTCCTGCATAAATCAATCCCGCGCAGATCATAAATCCGCGATGGTATTTTTTCTTTAGAAAATCACGTAGTAAAAAAGTACCCCAGATCACTGCTACCAAACGAAAAAGGGTAAGCGCTATTTTTCCGATACCACCTCCAAATTTCCAACCCCAGGCCATGCCTTCATTCTCTACAAAATGTAAACGGAACCAGCTCCCGATCATATTATGCTCTTCACCGGCATAATAAGTCAGTTTAATATAAAATTTCAATGCCTGATCCGCGACGATAATGGCGAGTATCAAAAAAATCAAGTGCTTCGCTTTCACTGCTAATAGTTTTTATCTGGCAACAAAGATAGGGCTTGGGTTATTCCAAAAAGGTTAAAGACTTATTCTTCTACATAAACCCTTTTCACCCGTTGACTTACAGAGGTCATGATCTCATAGGGTATCGTTCCTGCTGCTTTTGCCAGTTCCTGAATGGGCACTTGTTTTCCGAAGATCTCTACCTCATCTCCTTCTATAACTCCGGGAATATTGGTTACATCAATCATCGTCATATCCATACAAACATTTCCAATAACAGGTGCTTTTTGACCACGAACCATTACCTGTCCGACTCCATTTCCAAAACGCCGACTGTACCCATCGGCATATCCGATGCGAATCGTGGCTATTCGACTTTCGCGCGCAATGATTCCAGTTCTGTTATATCCTACTGTTTCTCCTGCGGCAACGGTACGAATCTGGGCAATCGTAGACTTTAAGGTAGCCACCGGTTGCAAAGCGAGTTGATGGGTATCTGCACTATCTACTCCATATAAACCTATACCCAAACGAACCATGTCGAACTGATAAGCAGGATGACGGAATATGCCTGCTGAATTGGCGATATGACGAATAAAAGAATAATTCAAATGGCTACTTAACGTATGACAAGCTTCGATAAATTCATGCACCTGTTGTTCGGTAAAAGCATCCAATGATGGGTTTTCACTGCCCGCCAGATGACTCAATACCGACTTGATCACCATGGTTCCTTTTTCCTTCAGTTCCATGGCCAAATCATGGGCTTCATTGATTTCAAAACCCAACCGGTTCATGCCCGTATTGAATTTGATATGTACCGGATATTGGTGAATGCCTTGATTTTGTAAAAAGGAATGAAACAATCGATAGATATTGAAGGAATAAATCTCAGGCTCCAGATCATATTGAACCATGGCATCAAATCCTGCCTCATCCACATTCATAACCATGATGGGTAAACTGATACCTGCTTTTCTCAACTCCACACCCTCGTCAGCATAAGCCACTGCGAGATAATCGATTTTGTGAAACTGTAATACCCGCGCTACCTCTGCAGATCCGCTTCCATAGCTAAAGGCTTTCACCATCGCCATGAGTTTGGTGCTGGGTTGCAAAAAATGCTGATACGCTTTCAGATTATGGATCATGGCGGTGAGGTTCACTTCCATGACGGTTTGGTGCACTTTCTGTTCTAACCACTGACTGATTCGTTCAAAAGAAAATATCCGCGCCCCTTTTAGGAGAATGTATTCATCCTTGAACTGATTCAAATTTGCATGTTCTAAAAAATCAGCTGTTGAAGGGTAACAAATAATCGAAGGTATTTTATCTGACGTTTTATGTTCAGACTGTGGCAATGCATGTATATATCTTGCTATACCCAGACCAATACCCACGAATCTTTGAACACCTCTTCTACTCAACTTTTCTAATACAATCTGATACAAACGATCATCGGGAATACCACTTTGTAAAATATCAGAGAGTATGACAGTTGTTTTATTATTTCCTGCCTGTTGTACTAAAAAATCAAGTGCCAACTCTAATGATGCGATATCATTACTGTAACTATCATTCAGCAAATAACAATTATTCACCGCTTTGATCAGCTGCATGCGCATATCCACCGGTTGTAATAACAACATCCTTTGTTGAATCATTTCCAATGCATAGCCCTGCGCTAACATGGTTGCCCAGCATGTAATGGCATTATCAATGGATATGCGGTCTGTGAATGGTATCGTAATGTTAATGGTATCCTGTTGATACAAAGCCACGATCATGGTAGTATGATCTGTACGCTCTTCACTAATAATTTTTAAATCGGCAGATTCATTTCTACTCCAAGAAAAAAAGCGAATACCCTCTTTAAAGAGTACTTGATCCTGTGTATCCGGATAACAATGAGGAGCTAGCCCATCACGATAAAAAATCAGTAGATCTGCTTCTTTGAATAATTTCGCTTTCTCCAATGCTTTCTCTCTCTCACTAGAAAATCCTTCATTGTGTGCTGCCCCTAAATTGGTCCAAATACCAATGGTAGGCTGAATGATTTGCTGAAGCATATCCATCTCGCCCGGCTCAGAAATACCTGCCTCAAAAATGGCAAGCGTGTGCATGGATTGTAATTGCCATACACTTAAGGGAACTCCAATTTGTGAGTTATAACTACGCGGACTTCTTACAATCTGCAGATCTGCATTCAGTAATTGATAGAGCCATTCTTTAACAATGGTTTTACCATTGCTGCCGGTAATACCTATGACAGGTACATGAAATTGACTACGATGAAAAGCAGCTAATTGTTGTAAGGCTTTGAGTACATCTTTTACGATCAGAAATGAAGCATCCGGATAGCTAGCAACTTCATGAAAAGAGGTGTGTACAACAAAAGATCTTAATCCACGATCATACAACTCAGGAATAAATGCATGCCCGTCTCTTCGCGGACCACTGATTGCAAAGAATAAAGTAGTATCGGGAAATAAAAGTTTGCGACTATCGGTCAATAAATATTGTACCATTCTATTATCAGCAGGCGGTGCTTTGGCCTGAATAATGGTGGCGATATGTTGCAAAGAATACGTCAAGGAAAATGATTAATGATCAGATGGAACCATCGTGTACATCCCGCGGTGTTCCTTTTTTACTCGCAAACATGGAGTAGAAAATAGAGCCGGCGATACAAAGTACAATCAATCCAAGAGAAATGAATACTTGGGTTGATTTATCCACCCACATATTGATATAATGTTCTCCCAGCATTTTGATACCGATGATCACGAGTACAATCGCAATACCTTGTTGTAAATAATCGAACTTAGAAACGGCACCTCTTAACAAAAAGAATAAAGAACGGAGTCCGAGTACAGCAAAAATATTCGATGTATAAATCACCAGTTTGTCTCTTGAAATACCCATTACTGCCGGAATAGAATCCAGTGCAAAGACAAGGTCAATAGAGGCCAGCAATACCACTACCACGAACAGTGTGGTATACAAAGGTTTACCATTTTCTCTTACCACATATTTACCATCTCCATCGTGAGGTGCCAGTGGTAAATAAGTTTTCAAAAAGCGATAGATCTTAGTGTCATGCGGCTCAAATTCTTTTTCTTCATTGGCCGTAAACATTTTATAACCGGTATACACCAGAAAGACGCCAAATATGTAAAGCACCCAATGAAACTGTTCTACTAATGCCACACCAATAGTGATGAACAATACGCGGAAAACAATGGCCATCAAAATACCGATCAATAATACACGGGAATAATACTTCTCTTTTACTTTGAAGGAGTTGAAAATAAGGATGAACACAAAAATATTGTCAATACTTAAACTCCATTCCATGAGATAAGCACTCAAGTATTCCAAGGCAAGTTTCTGTCCTTCCTCTACCCACATAAACACAAAAAAACCCAATGCCAGCGATACCCAAAAGAATGTTTGCTTTAATGCTTGCTTGATGGTGATCTGTGCATTTTTTTTACTCAGTAATCCTAAGTCAAATACTAATGCGAGTACTAATACGATTCCGAAAACAAGATAAACGATCTGGTGCGTGGTCATGCAGGTAAATTATGCCGTAAAGATAGCGACCAACCTCTTCAGAGCCTTTTTAAAGACCGTATTTCTTTTTTCTTCTCCATTGGATAATTCCCCCTGTAATAGCTAGTATGAGTAAAGGGGTTACAATATTGATAAATTGCCAAGTGGTTTTTTGGGATGCAATCTTTTCTTTGTCCAAAAGCCTCAAAACAATGGTTTTATTCCTACTTTCAAACAAGCCATTATTACTTACGAGATAATCAATACAATTCAAAAAGAATTCACGATTGGCAAAACGGTAGCCTTCAAATGGAAGTTCTCCCATGGGTAAGGGGCCGGTGGTATTACTGAGGGCATTGGTCACGATATCAGCATCTGAAACCACGATCTGTTTCCCTTCTTTCAGCGCAACTCGCTGAAAAGGCTTGCCGGTTGTACGTTGTACCGAATCCATCAAATCAGCCCCCGCTCTATTGGCAAAAAGCGATTGAAATTTACCCTCCAACAATACGGCTACTGGAACATAGCTTCTATTGAATGTAAAAAGATCTTCTTCACTTTTAACACTATTGATGGTTACCAGTGCCGGTGAAGAGATACTCCGACTATTGGTATCTGAAGCCAATAAAATGGTCTTTTGTATACCCGGTGCTTTCACCGTATCAATACTGGATGGGAAAATAGGTAATACCCGATCCAGATTTTTGGAAATAGGATTGTCTGTTTTCGATGAAAGAAAAGGATAATAAGGCCAGGGCACTCTTTGCATATTGGGAGAACCATCCGGATTTCTGCCGACTACGATCGGAATTTTAGAGCAATTCAAATCTTGCAGCAGATCACCATTGATGCGTACTCCATATTTAAACAGTAGATCATCAATATCCAATCCACGATCATAGGCTGTATATTCTGCCTGATTTCTCATCAGACTATCGAGTTCTGCATGCAACTTATCGATGAACCAAATAACCTTACCGCCATTCATGACATACTGATCCAGCTTCAGCTTATCTTCTTCTGTGAAAACACTGGTGGGTTTTACAATTACCAAGGCATCTATAATGGTGGGATCAGGATATCCTTGTTTCAGATCGAAGACAGCCAAGCGGTAATCATTTCTCAAACTCTCACCAAGGTCGTTAATTTTCATATCGATCGGCTCACCATTACCCACGAGATAAGCAATGGTTGGTATGTATTCACGCGTCAGCTTATCAATGGCATTGGCAAATTTGTACTCCAGTAAAGCCTCTGCTGCATTACGTGTAGCTTCTTTGTCTTCCAGTGGCTCTACATCATTTACTACATTATATTGTTTGAATATCCGTCTGCTACTTCTCAGGTCTATTGCTATGGGTTTTCGATTGCCATACTTCACCAATGCCGATGGAATGATGAGTTGAGAAGTAGACTCATCGGTATTGGTAATTTCTGTTCTTTCAAACACAACACCTAAGCGGGCCAAACTATCATACAAGATGGCTTTGGCAGTATCATTATTGAGTTCTTCACCTGGCTTTTCAAATTTTACCCGAATAAGATTTCCTGAGATTGAGGTAAAGTCTTCTAGTAATTCTTTTGTAGCAACAGATAACTTTTTGTAATCAGCAGGAAGATTACCTGTTAAGAATACATCAATTTCAATGACTGAGTCTACGTTGTTTAGTAATTGTTTGGTTGCATTTGTAAGGCTGTATCTTTTATCTGCAGTAAGGTCTGCACGCATTCCAATATTAGCAGTAAGGTAAATGATTGCTACCAGTAAGATCGTCGAAAAAAACACACCATATTTATATTCAGATAGTTTTTGCATACACTTACATTAGCGTTTTAGCAGATTCCTTTGTGTAATGGTTAAGAAAAAATAAATAAGCCACCCGAAATAAACGATATCACTAACGCGAATAACCCCTCTACTAATACTTCTATAATGAAAACTGATTCCCAACATTTCAAGATAATAATCTAATCCACCACTGAATGCAGAGAGTTTACTAATGGCTTCAAATCCATTGTATAGTAAAAAACAAACAAATGCACTTGCAATAAATGCAACAACAGTATTGGATGTAAAGCTACTGGTACAAATACCTATTGCCGTAAATACAGCACCTAATAATAACAATCCGATATAACTGCCTGCCGTAGCGCCCATGTCAATACCTCCGGTAACACTGAGTTGTTGAACTGATACGGCATAAATCAATGTAGGTATGACTGCACAGAATGTAATAAGTATTGCACCAAAAAATTTACCCCATACCAGGTGTGCAGGGGTGAGTGGTAAGGTTCGGAGTAACTCAAAACTTCCGGATTTGAATTCATCAGCAAAGCTGCGCATGGTGATCGTGGGTACCATGAGTAATAAAACCCAGGGCGCGAGATTAAAAAAGCCGGATAAACTGGCATATCCAAATTCAAGAATACTGGTATCCGGGAAAACAAATAACATGAGTCCGTTCAGTAATAGAAATACCGCTAAGGCAATATAGCCGGTTAGACTACTAAAAAATTGCTGCCATTCTTTTTTGCAGATCATCCACATGGTGTCAAAACTAATTGTTCTCTGTCATACAGCTACCGATCATGGATATTTTATGTGTTCTTTATGGAATTAAAAGATCCTAGCATCCCATGAAAAAGAACTACTATGAAACTACGCATTGTATTATTGCTACTGGGTTTGTTAGGAATAGGCATATTCGCCCATAGTCAACAAGAGCCAAAGAAACCAGAAGCTCCACCTAAAGTATTGGATGGGAAAGATGCCATTCCCGTAACGGTATGGAGCAATAAAAAATCAAAAGTTCCTCCACCACCAGCCCCGCCGGCACCTCCGAAGGTAAACCCGCCAAAAGTGGTAAAACAGCCCGGAAAGCCTGCACCTCCTCCGCCGCCGCCTAAACCGGAAAAGGCGAAAATTGAACAGGATTGAAAGGGATATAATAAAAAAGCCCGAAGGGTTCACCTTCGGGCTTTACTAATTTTATGATGTGTTCTACACCGCAAAACTTTCACCACAACCGCAACTTCTGCTGGCATTGGGATTGTTGAAATAAAATCCTTTGCCATTCAATCCGTCAGAGAAGTCCAATTCAGTGTTTACGAGGTATAAAAAGCTTTTCAGATCGGTCACAACTTTTACACCATTGTCTTCAAATACCTGATCCATCGGTTTGATTTCATTATCGAAATCAAGTTTGTAGCTGAGTCCGGAACAACCGCCACCTACTACACCTACACGTAGAAAGTAAGAAGCATCTCCAGCCACCCCTGCCTCTTCCATCAGTTGCTGTACTTTCTTTTTTGCCTTATCACTTACGTAGATACTGTTTTCTGTTGCTACCATTGGCTTATAGTTAATGGTTCATGGCTAATGGCATTGTACACATCAGCCATATACAATTAATGAACTCCTTTTTCTTCGAATACCAGTTCTTCCAAACCGTTCTTTTTGCGGTAGTCATTGATCGCTGCTTTGATCGCATCTTCTGCTAATACAGAGCAGTGGATTTTCACCGGAGGAAGATTTAGTTCTTCTACCAGATCCATATTATCAATGGTTACTGCCTGATCTACAGTTTTGCCTTTTAACCACTCTGTTGCCAGAGAAGAAGAAGCAATAGCTGATCCGCAACCAAAGGTTTTGAATTTAGCGTCTGTGATCACACCTGTCGCATCATCTACTTCAATCTGCAAGCGCATTACGTCGCCGCATTCAGGTGCACCTACCAGTCCGGTACCTACATTCTTTTTTGCTTTATCGAGCGTACCCACATTTTTGGGGTTGTTGTAATGATCGATTACTTTTTCTGAATATGCCATGGTTGAAGAAAATTTAAAAATTAAACAATTTGAAAAATCAATTTGAAAATTTGAGAATTTGAAAATTTGAAAAGGAAAAGGAATTCTTCAACACTATTTTCAAATTTTCAAATTGTCTCATTTTCAAATTATTAATGATGTGCCCACTCAATGGAGTTCAAGTCGATACCTTCTTTGAACATTTCCCAAAGCGGACTCATTTCACGCAATTTAATCACGGTATCACTTACTGCTTTGATGGTATAGTCGATCTGTTCTTCCGTTGTAAATCTACCCAACCCAAAACGAAGTGAACTGTGTGCCAGGTCATCACCCAAGCCCAATGCTTTCAATACATAACTGGGTTCCAGTGATGCAGAAGTACAGGCTGAACCAGATGACAAAGCAATATTTTTATTGAAGCCCATCATCAAACCTTCTCCTTCTACATATTTGAAAGAAATGTTCGATACATGTGGAAGACGATGTTCACGACTACCATTCACATACGCTTCTTCTAATTGCATTAATGCATTTTCCAATTTATCACGCAGTTTGCTCAGTCTCGCCGCATCATCTGCCATCTCCAAACGTGCCAGTTCACAGGCTTTACCAAAACCTACGATACCCGGTACATTCAAAGTACCGCTACGCATACCTCTTTCATGTCCGCCACCGTCCATTTGAGCGGTAACTTTTACACGAGGATTTTTTCTACGAACATACAAGGCACCCACGCCTTTCGGACCGTACATTTTATGTCCGGTGAAAGCCATGATATCAATGCCATCTTTATTTACATCGACAGGTATTTTACCTACTGCCTGGGTTCCATCTGTAAAGAACAGTACACCATGTTTACGGGCAAGGGCACTGATTTCTTTTACAGGCTGAATCACCCCGATTTCATTGTTTGCATACATGATAGCGATCAAAATAGTGGTTGGTTTGATCGCGGCTTCCAATTGCTTCAGATCAATTAACCCTTCCGGATTTACTTCCAGATAAGTTACTTCGCCACCCTGACGCTCAATATGCTTACAAGTATCTAATACAGCTTTATGCTCAGTAGTACAGGTAATGATATGGTTACCCTTGCTGGCATACATTTCGAACACCCCTTTAATTCCCAGATTATCGCCTTCGGTAGCACCAGAAGTAAAAATGATCTCTTTAGGGTCGGCACCAATCAATTTGGCGACTTGTTCACGAGCATAGTCTACAGCTTCTTCTGCCTGCCATCCAAAAGAGTGGTTACGGCTGGCTGCATTACCAAAGTGCTCGGTAAAATAAGGTATCATCGCTTCCAACACACGCGGGTCCATGGGTGTGGTGGCATTGTTGTCAAGGTAAATCGGTAGTTTCAACATAATCCTCAGAAATTTGCTTGCTTATTAACACAAAAATACGTCAATAGGTTTATACTTGCGGAACTGAAAAGCCCGCCCGATGGCTTTTTTTCACAAATCGAAAGCCCTGTATTAAAACTAATAGTTATGTTAAAAGTTGAGCATATCGGATTGGCTGTGAAGAGTTTTGAGCAATCCATCCCATTATTCGAGCAATTGCTCTCTACTCCTTGCTATAAAACCGAATTAGTAGCTTCCGAAAAAGTGAATACCGCTTTTTTCCAGGTAGGTGAAACCAAAATAGAACTACTGGAAAGCACTGATCCTGAGGGTGTGATTGCAAAGTTTATTGAAAAAAAGGGCGAAGGCATGCATCATATCGCTTTTGAAGTAGCTGATATTGAAGCAGAAATGAAACGTCTCTCCGATCTAGGCTTCCAACTCCTCAACCCCATCCCCAAACAAGGCGCCGACAATAAACTGGTCTGTTTCCTACATCCCAAGGGAACGAATGGGGTGTTGATTGAGTTGTGTCAGGAAGTGGGGAAGTGAAAAGTGAAAAGTGAAAGGTGAAAGGTGAAAGGTGAAAAGTCAAAAGTGAGTAGGGAATAGTGAGTAAGGATGACCATTACTTGCGGCTTGTAGCTTGAAGCCTGCAGCTCGAAGCTCACAGCTCATAGCTCGCAGCTATTGCAATCCCAACTTCTCCACCGCCACTTGCGCAGCTACTTGTGAGGCGTCTTTTTTGTTGTAGCCTTTGCCGATAGCCAGCAGCTCGCCATCGAGCATAATATGTATGGTAAACAGACGGCGGGAGCCTTCCATTTTTTCATCGGCGAGATCAAAAGAGAGTGTTTTGCCATTTTTACTGGCCCAGCCGATCAGTTTATTTTTCAGATTGATGTCTACTGATTCCAGATCATCCACAAACATGTGTGGTATCACGATCTGTTTCAATACCCAATGTTGTGTTTTTTCGTAGCCTTTATCCAGATACACAGCACCTACCACTGCTTCCAGCGTATTACCAAAAATCTGACTGCCTTTGAGGGAACTATCGAATTTGTTGTAGAAAGTAAGTTTGCGTAAACCCATCTTCAAAGCAATATCATTCAATTGCTGACGGTTCACCATTTTACTGCGCATCTCAGTGAGAAAACCTTCGCCTTTATATGGATAACGTTTAAACAGATAATCAGCCACAACTGCGCTCAACACTGCATCACCCAAGTATTCCAAGCGCTCATTGTTTTCTTCCGGTGTATCTTTTACTGAACGATGGCTGAGGGCTGTGCGATATAACAAAAGATTACCGGGCTTTATTCCCAATACATTCTTTAGCTGAGCCTCGAATGAGGCGTCGGGTGAAGATGAGGAGAAAAGTTTTTTGAAAAACTGCACAACTTATGCTGAATATTTTTTGACAATCACACAGGCATTGTGTCCACCAAAACCAAAGGTATTACTCAATGCTGCACGAACTGTTTTCTTTTGTGCCTGATTAAAAGTAAAATTCAATTTCGGATCCAATTCCGGATCATCGGTAAAGTGATTAATCGTTGGCGGAATGATATCATGGATCACACTCTGGATACATGCAATGGCTTCAATAACACCCGCAGCACCCAAACAGTGACCGGTCATCGACTTGGTAGCACTGATATTGAGGTTGTAAGCATGCTCACCAAATACTTCTGTAATGGCTTTTGCTTCCGCTCCATCACCCAAAGGTGTAGAAGTACCGTGGGTATTGATATAGTCGATCTCTTCCGGACGCATACCTGCATCTTTCAAAGCTGCCAGCATTACATTACGTGCACCCAGTCCTTCCGGATGTGGTGCTGTTAAATGATACGCATCGGCAGTGGCTCCGCCACCTGCAACTTCACAATATATTTTTGCACCACGTTTGATGGCGTGGTCATAATCTTCGAGAATCAAAGCACCAGCAGCTTCTCCCATCACAAAACCATCGCGATCCTTATCATAGGGGCGACTGGCTGTTTTAGGGTCATCATTGCGTTCACTCATGGCTTTCATGGCATTGAAACCACCGAGACCCGCTTCGCTGATCACCGCTTCGGCACCACCGGAAATAATGATATCTGCTTTACCCAATCGAATGGTATCCACAGCGCTGATGATGGCATTGGTACTGGATGCACAGGCACTCACTACGGCATAATTCGGTCCACGGAACCCGTGGCGCATGGAAATGAGTCCGGCAGCAATATCCAAGATCATTTTAGGAATGAAGAAGGGATTGAAACGAGGTGTTCCATCGCCTTTGGCGAAATTGATCACTTCTTCCTGGAAAGTAGTCAAACCACCGATACCACTGGCGAAGATCACGCCCACTCGATCGATGTCAACATTGTCTTTGGAGATACCTGCATCGGTCACAGCCATTTCACTCGCAGCTATTGCTAATTGAGCAAAGCGGTCTGTTTTACGGGCTTCTTTCTTATCCATGAATTGGGTAGGATCGAATCCCTTGATCTCACAGGCAAAACGGGTTTTGAATTTGGAAGCATCGAACAGTGTGATGTTATCAGCCCCTGATACACCATTGATCAGACCTGTCCAATAAGAATTAAGGTCATTTCCAAGGGGTGTTAGGGTTCCTATTCCGGTAACAACAACGCGCTTTAATTCCATGTTCAAAACCTGTTTAAGTGAGCATCCGCCTTTTGTGGCCCGAAGCCGCAGAAAGGCGGATGCATGAAATTATTCCTTCAATAAAAAGATGCTCTTACTTAGCGTGCTCTTCCAGGTAAGCAACGGCCTGACCAACAGTAGTGATGGTTTCTGCCTGCTCATCAGGAATAGAGATATTGAATTCTTTCTCGAATTCCATAATTAACTCCACGGTATCCAGAGAATCTGCACCGAGGTCGTTAGTGAAAGAAGCCTCATTGGTAACTTCGGCCTCGTCAACCCCTAACTTGTCAACTATGATTTTCTTTACTCTTGTTGCGATGTCTGACATTGTAAAAAGTTTTTGTTACAGCCGCAAAAATATACTTTTTGTCAAATAAGCAATCTTTTCCGGCATATTTGTTTCCACAACCGAAAACCCCGGTTTTTACCCCTTTTTATTGCTTTTCAGGCATTCTTTATATTAAAATGATTCTTATCTTGTATCCCCTTCCCCCTGTACTATGGCACTAAAACTCATTGACCACGGCTCCAAAGAATACCAGCAAATGGTAGAACTACGCTATCATATCCTGCGTAAACCGCTCGGACTCAGCTTTACCATGGAAGAACTGGAAAAGGAAAAGAATGAGATCCTCATCGGCTGTTTTGATGAAGAAAAGCTGGAAGGCTGCTGTATGCTCAAGGACGAAGGCAATAAAACCGTTCGCTTACGTCAGATGGCGGTGCTGTCCGGACTCCAAGGAAAAGGTATTGGACGGGTATTGATGATGTTCGCCGAAAACATTGCCCGTGATCGCGGCTACAAACGCCTCACCATGCACGCCCGTGGCACTGCTGTTGGCTTCTATGAAAAACTAGGCTACAATATCTGCAGCGACGAATTTTTTGAAGTAACGATTCCGCATTATATCATGGACAAGAACCTGTAGGAATAGGAAATAAGAAACATGAAATAAGAAATAAGAAAGGATAATATGACACCTACTTTCTCATTTCTTATTTCATGTTTCTTATTTCTCTGTTATCTTCTTCCTCAACATCCCTCTCAAATCATGCCGAAACTCCTCTCCCATGTTTTCTTTGGGAACAAGGAAGAAGGATTTACTGTCGAAATAGAGATGAAAGAAATGCGGACTTTCAAAATAGCGGGAGAACTTTTTCCAATCCCAGTCTACATAGCCGCGTTCATTTTCTAAACGAATATGATCATCCGTGAAATCAATGATGAAATCGTCTTTGAATGTTTGTGCTTTTTTGTAGATATTATTTGGAAGGATATACCAGAAAGATGCCATTAACATGATCCAGATAAATGACCCCAATAAAAAAGGCTCAGGTCTGATCTTTTTAAAATAAAACAAAGCTGCCGCTGCAATCGCAAATACATTCACCAATACCATCAATACCCGAATCTCAGGCTTTTGTACAAAATGATAGCGCAGCGCTTGGATGACTTTCTTTTTATCGTAGGAAAAGCTGATTTGCATGGGGCAAAGATAGGCAGGGATGATAGATCTCAGATCGCAGATGTCGGATTTCTGATGTCTGATATAAGATTTTTCACTTTAACATTCATCATTCAAAATTCTACATTCATTATTGATCCCCTCCCTTTTACCGTCATTTGAAGCGTGGCAATAAATCTCCCACCTGCTAGGCTTTACTCTGGCAACATTATTGAAAAACTGTAACCTAAAATCAAGTATAATACGGTAAAAAAAGAGCATTACAAAACGCATCTTGCTTGCTTAATTGTTCTGCTCATTTATGATTTTATATAGAGCCATTTCAGATGCTGAAAAAGAGGATTTAGGAATTGATCAAAAATTCAGAACACAAATAAATACACTAGAAGCGAAGCAATTCTTTCGCTCCGAAATAGCTCTTTGGGAATACATTCAATTGGCTTCTATACGTCAGTTTATCCCACCATACACTTATACAGTATCGGTTTTCATAGATGATCATTGTTTTGAAAACCTCACATACGAACAACAAGTATTAGATGGACACGAAGCCATTAGCATTGAGAGCAACCACTTGTATAACTTTAATAAATGTGTTAACTTTATTGAAGTGTATGTTATCTAAAACGACCTATAATATCAAAGCTAAAATCTCATTGCTGCCCACCGAATTAGGCGGCAGAAAAAACCCAGTGTCAACAGGCTATCGTCCGTCACTGGCCTTCAACTCTATTCAGCACTTTTCAGGGGAAATTGAACTTTTAGATCAGCAACAAATTAAGCCGGGTCAATCAGGAACTGTATTGATTAAACTAATACCTGCGAAACACATACGCAAGAACCTCAAGTCTAATGACGCATTTACACTCAATGAAGGCAATAAAGCCGTAGGTTCCGGTATTATCATTACTGCTGAAAAGATAGGAACTGATACTTGATCTCAGATGTCAGATCGCAGATGTAGGATTTCTGATGTCGGATGTCTGATCTCGGATGTAGGATAGTAGATTTTTTACTTCATTATTCGTTATTCGTCATTCATTATTTTATCCCTCCACTTTTTTCCCCTAATTTGTTCATCCACATTTTCAATCCCAAAAAACACTTGCATGAAATCAACATTTACAAAACTGCTTTCTCTGCATAGAGGGGGTCGTTTTTATTGTAGTCTTATTTTGTTAGCGACCACTTTAATGACCCAAGCGCAGGGCACCCGACTGCTTCGTCAGCCGGATATGAGTGCCTCACAAATTGCTTTTGTGTATGGCGCTGATCTTTGGGTTTCGGATCTGAATGGACAAAATGTTTTGCGTTTAACGAGTACACCTGCAGTGGAAAGCGAACCGATTTTTTCTCCTGATGGACAATGGATCGCTTTCACCAGCAATCGTAGTGGTAGCAATGCCGTATATGTGGTGTCTGCCAAAGGCGGAGAAGCCACACGTGTTACCTGGCACCCTGCCAGTTCTGTAGCACGCGGATGGAGTGTTGATGGAAAAAATATTCTCTATTCCTGCGAAAGAGAAACAGCTCCAACAGCACATATGCGTTTGTGGTCGGTACCGGCTACCGGCGGACCGAGTACACTACTTTCACGCCAATGGGGCAATGATGGATGTTATAGTCCGGATGGCACCAAACTCGTAGTCGATAAAATGGATCGCTGGGATGTGGAATGGAGAGCGTATCGTGGTGGACAAAATACACCGCTGATTATTTTAGACCTTGCCACACAAAGTGAAACGCTGCTCCCCAATGATCGTACCATTGATATCCAACCGTTGTGGTTGGGTGAACATATTTATTTTCTGAGCGACAGAAATGGTGGTGTTGCCAATATCTGGAGTTATCATACCGTTACCAAAGCATTGACCCAACTTACTTCTTTCAAAGGAGCAGATGTAAAATGGTTATCAGGCAATGGTAAAAAACTGATCTATGAACGTGAAGGATGGCTGCATCAAATAGATCTGAATGGATCTAATAGCAAACAACTTACTGTATCTGTTGTAGGCGATTTCCCATGGGCTGCTCCTCGTTGGGAAAATGTAAGCAATCGTATTGCACGTGCGAACTTGAGTCCAACAGGTAAAAGAGCAGTAATAGAAGCTCGTGGCGAAATCTTTACGGTTCCTCTTGAAAACGGCGATGTTCGCAATCTCACCAAAAGCAGCAATACGGCCGACAGAGCTCCGATCTGGTCGCCCAAAGGCAATGAAATTGCCTGGTTTACGGATGCAGGTGCAAAAGGTTACTCACTGGTAATCGCTCCACAAGATGGCATGGGTAAAACACGTAGCATCGCCATCGGTGAATCTAAAATGGCATGGACACCTACTTGGAGTCCGGATGGTAAATACATTGCTTTTGTAGACGATGACTTACGCATACAAGTAGTTGAACTGGCAACAGGTACCATCACTACTGCGGATGTTGGAGGTATCAATATTGAACGTGGTGGCATGGGCATCACCTGGAGTCCGGATGCACAATGGTTGGCTTATGCTAAAACAGGTGCCAATATGTTACGCGGTATCAAAGCATGGAATGTAAAAACAAAAACCATTCTCAACCTTACCGATCCATTTGCTGATGCTTTTTCTCCGGCATGGGACAGAGACAATAAACACCTTTATTTCCTCGCCAGTACCGATGTTGCACTGGCCAGCGGTTGGGCCAATACCAGTTCTCAAAATGCAAGACCGGAATATGAAGCCTATGTTATCAACTTAAGAAAAGCAGATCTCTCTCCTTTCAAACCCAATAGCGATGAAGAAGAAGTGAAAGCAGAAGAGAAACCAAAGACAGACAAACCGGAAGAAAAACCAAAAACGGATGCAAAGCCTAAAGAAGATAAAGATGTGGTGATCGACATTGAACATATCGATCGTAGAACCATTCCACTACCTCTGCCTAAAAGAAATTATGGCGCTATTTATGCCGGTCCGAGTGGTAGCATTTTCATCAATGAATTTGTACCAAACAGACCTTCTGTTTTACACAAGTTCACACTAGAAAGTAAAGAAGCCAAAGAATTTACTACCGGTGCAGGTGGTATCAGTATTTCTGCGGATGGCAAAAAAATGTTGGCATTTCAACAAGGTAGCTGGAAAATTATTTCTACAGGTGGACCAACAGGTGCTGATGCCAAAGCCTTGAAAACAGATCTACGCATGTATTTGAATCGAGGTGAAGAATGGCAGCAGATTTTCAATGAAGCTTGGCGTTATGAAAGAGATTTCTTTTATGATCCGAATATGCATGGTCGCGATTGGGATGAAGTGTACAAACGTTATGCTCCACTGGTTCCTTTTGTAAAACACAGAGATGATCTGCGTTATATTTTGGACCAAGTAAATGGTGAACTTAGTGTAGGTCATAGTTTTGTGGGTGGTGGTGATTATCCTTCCACCGATATTGCAAGTGTTGGATTATTAGGTGCTGATCTGGTGATCGATAAAGGACGTTGGAAAATTGCGCGTATCTACACCACAGAAAGCTGGAATCCCGGATTAAGTAGTCCTTTAGACAGACCCGGTATCAAAGTAACTACCGGTGATTATATTGTTGGCATCAACGGAAAAGAATTAACCGCGAATGATGATCCATATCAATTCCTGGATGGCACTGCCGATATTCAAACCATATTACACATCAACAAAACGGCTGAATTTGAAAACCATTGGACAGAAATTGTAAAACCCATTCGCAATGAAACAGCATTGAGACAAAGAGTGTGGGTGGAAGACAATAGAAGAATGGTGGATAGTTTAAGTGGTGGTAAGCTCGCTTATGTGTGGGTACCGAATACGGGGCAGCCCGGTTTTGTAAGTTTTAACCGATACTATTTTGCACAACAAAATAAATTGGGTGCGGTGATTGATGAACGATACAATGGCGGAGGTTTATTGGATGATTATATGGTTGATCTCATGAATCGTTCGCTACGTGCAGCACTCACCAATGAAGTGCCTAACGGAAAACCGATGCAATTACCGGCAGGTATCATGGGACCCAAAGTATTACTCATCAATGAGCTGGCGGGTTCCGGTGGTGATTATTTCCCATGGGCATTCCGTCAACAGAAAGTAGGACCATTGATCGGTGCAAGAACCTGGGGTGGACTGGTAAAATCCAGTGTACACTATGCCATGGTAGATGGAGGTACACTAACGGCACCGGATAATGCTGTGTTTGATCCTATCAACAGAAAATGGGTGGCAGAAAATGAAGGGGTGGCACCGGATATCGAGGTGAGACAAGATGCGCAATCCTTACAAGCCGGTAAAGACCCACAATTGGAAAGAGCAGTGAAAGAGTTGTTGCAGATACTGGGGAATAAACCAGCAGCGGAAATTAAAGTACCTGCTTATCCAACGCCGGCGAAGCCGAAGAATTAAAATCATTCATTTCGATTTCAAAAACGCCCTCTATGAGGGCGTTTTTTTGTGTCATCCCGAGCATAGCGAGGGATCTCCCACCTCCAACAGGTATGATTAAAAAACCTCAACACACAACAAAAGCCAAAAATAACTTAGGACAGCATGGTTTTAATAAGGGATTACTCATTCAAAACTGCTTCACAGATATCTCGTAGTAGATTTGTAGATACCTAACCTTTAAAAGCGATATAAGCCCTATATAAGCCCATTATAACCCCATAATAAGCCCATCCTTTAAGATTGGATTTAGATAGTGCTTATTTATTGAATTAATCTATAAAACACCTTCTTCAAGTGTGCTTAAGGTGCGAATCATCCCCTTATGTGACATGAAGAAGGTATTTATCAAATAGCTCACAGGCTATACTTAAATAACTCAATAGAGTAGACAATAACTTTTGGTAAGTTTCAAAGCTTTCCAAAAGTTGATCTTAAGCTCTACCTAAACCATAAATTGCACTTCACCTATTCAATAAATCATACCCCCATGAGTCTTGACCTCAGCAAAATGATTGATATTATCGAAATCATGGAAAATTATGTGGAAAGTATTCGTCCACCTGAAGATCTCAGAGACAGGCTTGATATTACTTATACCATCGATAATCAGAGTATCATATTAGAAGAAGTACGTCCTGTTTTTAATAACCCTTCTGAATATCGTAACTATGGTTATGCAAAAACAACCTTTATTAAAACAAGTAATACTTGGAAGGTTTATTGGATGCGAAGTGATCTTAAATGGCACTTGTATGAGCCTTGTCCGGAGGTAACAGATTTAAGAGAATTTATTCAGTTGGTTGAAGAGGATCAACATCATTGTTTCAAAGGATAAAATCGGCACCTTTTTAGCTTTTCTAAAGATTTCGATATTTAAGTTAAAGGCTATGGAATCAATGATGTATACAACCAAAAAATGAGTAAATTTGACGTATGAAAAGCGATAATGAAATATTGGATTCATTAATAGCAGGCGGCTTAATTGGCGCGGCATTAGGCGCTTTATTATCAAAAAACAAAGAAGAAGGAAGTGTCCTTGGTGCCATGGCAGGCGCAGCTATTCTTGCTACCTATAAAGCAAATGAAAAAGCTAGTGCTATGAAAATACCCATGTACGTTGAAGAAAATGGGAACTTATTTCAGATACAGCCCGACGGAAGTAAACATTTCATCAGAAAATTAGAAAAGCCTGGCATCAAACTCAATGAACACTTTAAGTTAAAGTGATATGAGTACTAAAAGAATGAGGGTTTTCGCAGGGCCTAATGGCTCAGGTAAAACAACCATCATCAATAACCTCAAAGCAGAAATTCCTTTTGGTGTTTATGTGAATGCTGATGATATTGAAGGACTATTGAAACAATCAGGCGTATTACTTTTTAGTACTTATCAATTAAATATAACAGAAGCCGCACTTCAATCCTTTTTTAAAAAAAGTAGATTTTCCCCTATTAAAAGAAATGAGCCTGATTTATGGTCTAAGCTAACTGTTCAAGAAAATATATTACATATTAATGCTTCTGTAGATTCTTATTTGGCAGCTGATTTATCTGAATTTATACGTCAGCAATTACTTGAAAATAATATTTCTTTTACGTATGAAACTGTGATGAGTCATGAAAGCAAAATAGCTTTTTTACAAGAAGCCAAAGAGAAAGGATATCGAGTTTATCTTTATTTTATTGCTACAGAAGACCCCGATATTAACATAAGTAGGGTAAACGTAAGAGTTGCACAACATGGACATGGCGTAAATCCCGATATTATCAAAAGCAGATATTACAAAAGTTTAAAGCAACTTAAATCCGCGGTAAAAAATACCAACCGCGCATATATCTGGGACAATTCAGGTAAAGCCTGTCTATTGTTTGCAGAAATAACTGAAGGCGTAGATGTGAAAATTTTTGATACTGATAAAGTACCTAACTGGTTTGTGAAGTATTTAGTAGACCAATAACGATACCTAGTTATGAAAAATAAATGTATTCTACTCATCTGTACCTGTATGATGTTGTGGAGTTGTCAAACAGGTCATCGTATTTATGCTTCTGCGCAGGGGCGTGAATTGTTCAAAGTAACCATTCTCTATCCGAATGGAGAAGGCAAAACCTTTGATATGAAGTATTATGAAGATCAACACATGCCGATGGTTGCATCTTTTATTGGTAAAAACTTAGAGTTTTATGAAATTGATCAAGGGATTTCTGGAAGAACTGCTAATGATCCTTCTCCTTTTTTGGCGATCGGATATTTCTACATAAAAAATATCAAAGAGTACAACGATGCTATTGCACAAAATAGGGAGGCTATTGTAAATGATTTTAAGAATTATACCAATATTCAACCGGTTATTCAAATCAGTGAAGTAAGACAGGCTAGGAAATGATGGATAAGGGAATGTGAAAACTCAAATATTAAGAAAAAATGCTTTGTATTTTGGGAAGGGGTGGGTAGATTTATGAAAGTAGGTGAGTAAATCATCAGTTAGAGATAAGCTTAAAATAATACTACATGACAAAGGACGAACTTTTAGAGATGCATAAAAATGTGCCAGAAATTAACCCTCTTTCTGTTGAAATGACTCAAGCAAATGCCTCAATAAAAATTTATGATGGAGTATTTATTCTTAAGAACGGAACAAAAGAAATAAAAGTAGATGGAAATATTACTTTTGACTGGTTTCCTAATTCAGGTGCACATTTTTATGGCAAGCCTGTTCAAGACACTCAAGAATTTTACCAAATTACTAACGGATTAAATTCATTTACAATAATCATTGATGGATTCGAGTTTGGGAAAGGGTTTATTACAAATACAAATTTTGGTAACTTCAAAAATGACTGCTTTATTAAGGGAACATTATCTCAGGAAGCAGTTTTAGGTGACAAATCAATATCAGTTAATAAAATCTTATTCTCAATTCCAAATCTCAGAGAATTCTACGGATTTCCAGTAAAAAGTATCACAGAAAAAAATTTCTCAACCTCAAGAAGCAGACTCATATTAGAAGATGACAATTATATCATTACCATTGACAAATGCCAAGATTACAAGAATCGAAAGAATTCTCTTGACGAAAAAGGTGGTTATATTATTCTTTATGCTGGCGAATTATCTCCTAAAAAAGGTTCACTTTCTCATTCAGACACCAAAGAGATTTTCCATTGTTTAGATACATTCTTGTCGTTCTTAAATGGCCGAAGAACTTCTGCACTATTTATCAAAGGAATTCATGATGATGGAGTTGTTTGGTGTGACTACACAGACTATTTCACTGATCCCCACAAATCAGTATATAGTTGGCCTCAGCGTCATTCAGTAATTGGACTTAATGAATTGTGGCAGAACTTTAAATTAATTTGGCAAGATAAAGATGATAAAAATTTTCTTACATCTTTAATACATTGGTATGTAGAAGCTAATGGGCATGCTGGATTTTCAGAAGGCTCTATTATTCTAGCACAAACAGCTTTAGAACTAATATATAATTGGTGGGTCATTGAAAAGAAAGGAATGATTTTAGGCAAAGACACTGAAAGTATTAGTGCCTCAAATAAAATTCGTTTATTATTATCTCAGTTAAACATTAATAATAATATTCCAGATGGTTTTACAAAATTACAGGATTTTCTAGACTCGACAGACAACATCACCGATGCACCCGAAGCTTTTGTTTATATTAGAAATGCAATCGTTCATTCCCAAGAAGAGAAAAGAAAAAAATTAAGTCAAATACATTTCAAAGCCAAATACGAAGCATTACAGCTTTCTATTTGGTACATTGAAATGTCTTTACTTCGTATTCTTAACTACGAAAATAAATATTACAACCGATGTTCAAAAGAGTTGTACGCAAGTAAAGCTGAAACTTATGTTCCATGGATATTAAAAGAAAAGACTAAAGGCGAAAACTAAAAAGTTAAGCCTGATAGATGGGCAATAACTTTTGGGAATTTTTAGAACTTTACAAAAATTAAACCAGTCAATAGGAGTTTTCTACAGTACAAAACATACTATGCAAAAGTTAGTAACCATATTCTTTCTTTGCTTTATCCTGACACAAGTCTCTGCACAGAAGCAGCGCAAGATATCCGTATACCTTGAAGGACAACACAACCAAACGATTGCTGATGTAACAAAAGGTAATAACCCCTGGGGAACGGGTTTGGGTTTACAACTATTCTTCCGACAACAATCAATAGTCAAACCGACCATTGAATTCACCGCCGACGCCTATCTCATGGACGATAAAGTATATAGAGGGTATCTTGATGGCACACCGGTTGGGTCATTTAAAGATATGGTAAACCTTTTTGCCGGAGTATCCATACACCCCATTACCAATGCCTATGTTTCGTTTTTAGCCGGACCTAGTTTTATCGGTGGTCAAACCCTTTTAGGGTTAAAACCTTCCTTGGGCTTTTATTTTTCTTCCAAACAAAAGCTGTCCGGCAAGATTTCTTACATCAATATACTTGAAAGAGAAGTCAGGGCAAAGCAAAACTTTACATCGATAAGTTTTGCTTTAGGAGTGAAATTGTATTAGTGTTAGCAATAATTTTTGGAAAGTTCTAAAACTTTTCAAAAGTAAAATCACTTGACACCATCGGCGCCAAAACTGTTTTCTTTCAAAACAAACATGCCGATTTCTGATTTATTCCAAGTAATGTGATCTCAGATATACTCTTCCATAAACTAGATAATTTTGAGAACTATTATGATAGGCCTTTGATGGATATAGAGGCAGGGTATGACTAGAAAAAAAGCAGCTCTCTTTATTTTTTGAGGTGTTTAAGTATGGTATTAGATACGCAAAAGTACTTATGGTATATGAATACTTTCTACCTGCTTATTTTGTTTTGTTAATTATGTATTTTACATTGTGAGTAATAAAACTTTTATTATGGAAAAACTACAACGCTTTTCGTGTTTTGAAGAACTAAAATCTTCTGAATACTATAGTTATTCTATGCTAGAAAAAAGAATAGAATACGAAGCAGAGTTTCAAGAATTTTTGCTAATAGCTGAAAGAAGTATATGTTTTGAAAATCGTTCGTTCATAAATGTAACACATGATGATCAATAAACTTACTAGCGAGATAGTACATGTTTGTTCAGTATTAAACAAACATTCAGTTGAATACTTAATTATTGGGGGTACAGCCGTAGCTCTATATGGATTTTATAGACTTTCTACAAATGATAATGGACAAATTGCTGAAAAACCAGATATTGATTTTTGGTATAACCCGAGTTATCCTAACTATTTCAATTTGATAAATGCCTTGGAGGAATTAGGACAGAATGTTAATGAATTTCGGCATGAAAAGACACCAAATCCAAAAAAATCTTTCTTCAAGTTAAATCTGGAACGGTGTACACTAGACTTTTTACCCCAAGTGATCGGTCTAGAACGTTTTTTTACTTCATTCAGTAAAAGAGTCACTTCAACAATGTATGAAACTGAAGTTTATTTAATACCTTTAGATGATCTTATTAAAAGTAAACATGCAATAGGCAGGACAAAAGATATTGCTGACATTAAAAAACTTGAACAATTACGATAAAATATACGTCAACTCCGAAGAAAAAAAATGTTAATCTGTCATTATATCAATTAACACGGGTCTTTGCAACGATTCATTCTTTTTATAAAAAGTAATACACTAAGATATTTTAGTTTAGGAACAATAGATAAATAGCACCTACTTATTATCTTGCTATAAGCTTATTTTGGTGTTTCTTTTCGCTATTATATGTTCATTTAAATTATCAATAGCTTATCCGGCAAAACTATAATTGGTAATTAGCTAAATTTAATCTCGAAAAATAGTTGAATTCATGAATCACTATCATCTTGATATAACTAGAACAAAACTCAAAGGTCCGACAGAGGCTCAAATCATTACATATAATCAGTGGGCAGCAACTGGTCTTGACAAATTTCATATAAATTCTGAAGTAGAGATTGAATTCGAGATCGATGGAGCAACAACTATTGCCAAGATTATATGGGATTCTAATTTTTCAAAAGCAGCAATGAAAGAAGAAAAAGATATCGCAAATCATGGTGGAGTAGCAATAGCATGGTTTGTAATGTCTGTATTACAAGGTTATGGATATGTGGAGCAAACCGAGATAGGTGATGGTGTCGATTATCGATTTATGAAACAAGAACCCAATGACGATGATTTAAATTTTATGGATGATTTTCATTATGTTGAAATATCTGGTATTTTGCAAGAGTACAAGACAAACACATTAAAAAGCAGAATAAAAGATAAGCATCAGCAAATTGAAAGGGGTGGAAAACGAAATGAGTCTTCATCTGTTATAGTAACATTATTTAGCCAACCAAAAACTGTTAAAGAAATTCACAAGTGAAACCAAAGCTTATTCATCAAGAGGCAATGGAATATTCCTTTAAAGCCAGACAGGCTTTTGACCAAGGTTTATATGCTGATGCTTTTGACTTATATGCTAAAGCAGCTGAATTGGAAAGCCAAGTTGCTGAATTTTATTTTGATAAACCAGATTTAGAGCCAACTCGTAGCGTCATCATTCGCAGTGCTGCATTTCTAAATATTAAAGCAGGTATGATAGAAAATGCAAAGCGATTTATATTTTTTGGATTGCTTAACTCTAAAGACGACCAAATAATATGCGAGCTAAATAATGCCCTTGAATTAACTGTTTCGTTGGGACGAATGAACAATGAAGCAGCAAGTCGAGAGTTTAATTATTTAAATATGTTGAGGCAGCGAAGTGTTCATTATGTAATTGAACCTTCAACTCCCGCATTCGGTCATTCTGTAAGTTTAGAATCAATTAGAGATTTTTCATCAGATTATTTAAAATCTTTAAAAGCATTTGCCATATCAAAAATTAAAAAAGTTCTAAAAATTAACGAAGAGATTGAAGACGCTTTTAAAAATGAAATTGACAAACTAATTAATCCGCTAGTTACTAGTTCAGCTTATGGTAGTTTTAAATTTTCAATTGCCAACGACTTTCTTTCACGGGAAGGAGAAAGCCAAGAATTATTGGAACTGAAAGCAAATGTTGTTGCGAAATATCATAATGAAATATTTATAAACCCTTTGAATGATGAAGATATTCAGGAAATCAAAAGCATGTATTCACCAGATGAAGTAAATGAAATATTTAAACCCTTAGCTAGAATAAAATCAAATAGCTCATCTTATAAAGTGGGTTATTATGATTCAGAAGATTATAATAAAAAATTTGCAAGTAAAATTATTAATAAACAGCGTCAGAAGCTTTTAACCGTGAAGCCTATTACTCAAGAAGATATAGGAGAATTGGAAAGCTCTATAACACACAGAAGAAACTCTCAAGATGGCAAGGTACATAAGACAACAATTTTTAAACAACAGATGAAATCTGCTGAATGGAATATTAAAACTAACCAAATCGAACCTGTAGACCATTCACCAATTATTCTGAATGAGGATATTGTTGTAGATGTAAATTTTAATTCAAATAGTGGTTTTACAATTTCATATTCTGATTTTAGAGTTGTGAAGACAAATATTGAGTACAATAAAGCCCTGAAGGATTTCTACAATGAATTTTATCATAAATTAAAATACCTTTCTAAGACTGATTTAAAAAACGATGAAGAACAAAGAGATTGGGAAGCTGGGAAAAAGTTGATCGGCAATCCTGACTTATTATAATTTTCCTTACCTAAATTCTATCTTAAAAAACAAATTCCTTCACCGAAGGGTATACTTATTAAGAGAATTTCAGCGCCGATAATATCGAGCAATAATTTTTGCTAAGTTCTAAAACTTTCGAAAAGTTGAATTAACCAACCTAAAAAAAATGAACGTCCTATTCCACACCACAACCGCCCTTGGAATAGCAGTTCTTTTCACCCAAACAAAAAGCAAGAAGCCATCTATTACTACCAGCATATTTGTATTCATGAGTGGCATTCTTTCGCATGGAATTTTAGATATTCTCCCCCATTGTTATCCGATTCCTTCCAAACTGGATGCATCGCTTGGATTCTTGATGATTTTAACAGCTACTTGGTTCGCCATAAAAAATATCGAATCATTGTATTGTCTGCTTTCATTGGCTGTATCATTCCTGATCTCATAGACTTATCCCTTGCCATCGTCAATAAACAATTGGGTTGGAGCTTACCAGTATTTGATAAACTATTTCCCTGGCACTTCAAACAATTTTCCGGTTCTATTTATACAGATGATTGTACCGTTTCCACAATGAATCATACCATTTTAGTGATTGCCTTGGGTGCAGCATGTTGGTGTAAACGTTCGGTAGTGAAAGAGATGTTTAGGAAGGGTGAATGATGATGGGCCGCAGATTTTTATGATGATGATGATTTACGCAGATGGGGTACTACTATCATAATCAATCATAAAAATCTGCGTGCCATCATTCTTATTTTTCATAAACACTTAATCGTTTTTATATCCTTAGAAAATACTATTTCAAATTCCGGCAGATTCAAAAATGATTCGTAATTTTTTATTCATTTTCGAACGGTCTTTTATGTCAAAAAAACAATGGCTCCAAATATTCCTGATCAACATCGTCATTGCTCTGGTCATACTATCGCCTTTTCTGCCTGGTCCTAGCAGTCTAAGTGGTATTACTAACAGCATCCATACCATTGCCCAATTTTCAGGGATACTTCTACTCATCGCCATACCCATTGGAGTTTTAGCCACTATTCGTATGCGGGTCAGGAAACAAAACATCTCTTTATTATCGTTACTATCGTGGATTATTCCTGTTACCGTTTTTTGTGTGAGTATTTTTGGCGCTTATCCTGCCAGAAATTTCAGTAGAAAGATGGCCATCCAAAATGCTTCTCCTATTATTCAAGCCATTGAAACCTATTATCAAGTCAACAAGAAATATCCAGATCAGCTTTCAGATCTGAAGCCTGCGTTTTTAAAAAAGATGCCATCAACTGGCGTTATGGGTATCTCAACCTATCAATATGAAAAAAGAGACAGCAGTTATGCGGTCATTTTCACTCAAAATGTATTAGCCGGATTCAACAAGGAAATTGTTAGTTACGATCCAAGACACCAATACTCCGCTGATGATTCTTTGAATCAGGTTTATCCTGCGGGTAAGGATAAGTGGCAGTATTATTTCCTCGATTAGATTCGTGATTTATGGACCGCAGATTTTTATGATAATTATGATTTGCGCTGATTGGATACTACTATCATAATCAATCATATCCAAAGGATTCCAATGGAAAAAATCTGCGCGCCATCCTACCCCTCATTATTGATTATTCTTCTGTTCATCATTCCCATCGCAATCGTTTTCGGAAAAAATACTTGCGTACAACACTAGTACAGCTCACTGAAAGCAGTTAATTTACAAGACTAACTAACTGCTTGCCATGCACATCACTAAACCCCGTTTGAGTTTCTGGCAGATCATTAACATGAATGTCGGGTTCTTTGGTATCCAATACAGTTTTGGATTGCAACAAACCGCTGTCAACCCGCTCTATAGTTTTTTACACGCTAAACCTGAGGATTTACCGCTTTTAAATCTCGCCGGACCCATGACAGGCTTACTCATTCAGCCCATCATCGGTGCATTGAGTGATAAAACCTGGCATCCTCGCTGGGGACGTCGTAAACCCTATTTTTTAATTGGTGCTATTTTCTGCAGTCTCTGTTTGTTTGCCTTTCCATTCAGTCGCGCTTTATGGATGGCAGTAGGTTTGCTTTGGATATTGGATGCTGCAAATAATACGGCTATGGAACCTTATCGTGCATTCATCGCCGATAAATTACCTGCCAGTCAACGCGCACTCGGTTTTCTCACACAAAGTTTTTTTACCGGATTGGGTATCACACTTGCCAACTTGTCTTTGTTCTTTTTTCAAAAAGTCATTACGGGAGAGTCTACCACTTCTGACGGACAAAGCGGTATTCCTTATTGGGTATATGGTTCGTTCTTTGTAGGGGCTATTTGTTCCATCGTATCAGTAGCTTGGTCGGTCATCAAAACACCTGAAATACCTCCCACAGAAGAAGAACTTGCGGCACTAAGGGCTGAACACAAAAGTTTTCTCACACCTTTCAAAGAAATATTTTCTTCCATTGCGCACATGCCCAAAACCTTGTGGCAACTGGCATTGGTGTATTTGTTTCAATGGTATGCCATGTTCTGCTATTGGCAATTTATTTCACATAGCATCGCTCGTTCCGTATGGAATACCAGCTCTGAAGAAAACTCTAAACTGTATGAAGAAGCAGTAGGCTGGACCGGTCTGGTCAATGGCTTTTACAATATTGTTACCTTTTTATCCGCATTCGGATTGGTATGGATGGCTAAAAAGTTTGGTGCTAAAAAAGTGCATGTGATCTGTTTGGCCATGGCTTCGTTGGCACTTTTTATTTTACCTTTTATTCAAGATAAATATTTACTCTTTATTCCCATGATCGGTTTTGGTATCGCTTGGGCGAGTATGATGGGTGTGCCTTATATCATGGTAGTGGGCAGTATTCCCAAAGAAAAATATGGCGTGTATATGGGTATCATCAATATGATGATTGTAGTACCGATGATTATTCAAACCCTTTCCTTCGGATATATCTATCAAAACTTCTTGGGAAGCAATCCTGCAAATGCTATTCTGTTCGCAGGTGCCCTTCTCCTCATCGCAGCAGTTGCTACCATGCGTATGCGTGTTGAGAAAACAGAAGAAGAGATAGAAGTATCAGTTGGAGCATCACACTAACCCTCTGCGTACCTCTGTGCCCAACTTTGTGTGACTCTGTGGTTAAACCCTTTTGAAATGTATGCATCTGCAAATCTTGAAGGAGTTTAACCACAGAGATTCTGTGTTAAGAAACAAAGTTTTGATTAATCTTTTTAATTT